>ENA-UOJP01000674-UOJP01000674.1-human-gut-metagenome-genome-assembly--contig:-C102-NODE-674-length-57693-cov-9.484264_pt1 | contig 57693 bp, 41 predicted proteins | sample MGYA00242353_ERZ723900 | MGnify/ENA metagenome assembly ERZ723900 | reverse complement strand
CAATACAATCGCAATACCATCTTTTCGTCAACCATCTTCTTAATCCCCTAAATCCGTGTTTGGTGAAAAATCAAACGCCATCTGGTCTGACAAGTCCGTATGCTCCAGGTTCCCACGGTCCAGGTCCTCCGGCGATCCCACAATTACCACAATGCAGGGATTACCCATGTCTGTTGCCGTGTACTGGGTCATGACCGGATAGTTAAGACGGCCAGTGTTGTCAACCACAATGATATCCACCAGGGCGTCACGGTCATATCGTTTCAAGTATGCCTGGAGCCGCTTGCTCTTCAGGGCCGGTTCCAGGTCATCGAGCGACAACTGACCGTCGCACTCGTAATGCTCCAATGCCTCAAATCCCATCTTTCTGCGCCTCCTCTCCGCCAGGATCAAACCTGACATAGCAGCACCCCGGCACCGTCAATGTCCGCGGGCTTCCGTCTATGTAATTGATGATTCCATCCTGGCGCATTTTCACCAACTTTTCGAAAACTGTCGAGGTGGATTTGTACCCCAGGCCCGCCGTGATATCCCTGACGGTGGGTGGATACCCGTTTTTCACCATGTACTCCGCGGCATAATTGATGATCCGCTGTTCAGTTTTCGTCATGCTTGACCACCTTCTGTTCTGCCAGCAATTCGCCCACAGCTTTCGCAAATTCCCGTTTCAGGGCCGGGATATTTTCGATCAACTCACCGTTTGAAATATGTCGCTTGATTCCGGTGTCCCGCCGATACCCTTCTTCGTAATTCGTGTACAGGATGCCTTTCTTTTTCAACCTCCCCTTTACGAGGGTGTAGGTAGCACAACCATAGTTGCTCTTGTCCCCCCGTGCCTCAATCAATGGCTGAATGATCTCCTGCCTCGTCTTGCCCATTTCAGCCTCGGCAGCCATCCGGCGCCGTTCCATTTCTTTAAAGCTATCTTCTCCCAGATTGTACAGTACCGATTCAAAAATGGATCGCCACTGTGGATTATCAGAAATTGCATCGAGGCAAGTGGCACGCTCGATACCCGGATGTGCATTTTTGTATTCTTTTATGGCTTGATCTCGCACAAAAGTATACGTTCTCAACATTCTGTCATATACACGCCGCAGCACGGTGTTAAAATCCGCATACAGCTCCGGGTATTCCTTGACCATCTTGTCCACCCGGCGGCGCATCTCCATCTTCCAGTTAATTTCATCTGGTACACTCGGGCGCTCCTGAACGGGCTGCACTGAACGCTTTTCAGGCTTGCTTTCTCTTGGCTGGATACCCTCCAGCAAGCTTATGATCTTATCGTCGCGCGCTTTCAGCTCCTTGGTCTTGGCGTCCAGCGCCATTAAAATATCTGTCCTCAATTCCGCGATCTTCTGTTCGATGTATACCCGATCCAGAAACACGGCACTTCTACTGTTTGCTTTCCCCATTTCCATCATCCTCTCTAAGCTTTCTTACCAAATTCTGCCGGACTATTGTTTCATAGTCCGTATCTCGCTGCTCATAATTGTGGAACCGGTTGTTAGTCTGCTTAGTTGCCGCCTGCACTGGCCGCGCCTTGTCCTGCGCCCGTGATAACCAGCCATTAACAAAACCCTTTGCCCCTCTCTTAGTCTTTCGTTGGCTTGGATGGCTGTCACACCAACCTACAATCTTGCGTAATTCTTGCATACAATCTATGCCCGGATAGAGTTGCTGATACATTATCACATCGTTCTCCGTCACGTTGTACATGCTCCCATCGTTCAATGGGAAGGATATTGCTACTGTTTCGCCTGGAGCGGTTCTATCCGGCTCCGGGCAAGATGTATTTATATCCTTATCTTTTTCATTATCCTTATCATTAACATTTACATTAGGTTCGGTAGTGGTTTCGGGTAGGTTATTTTTAGGTTTGCTTTTGGTTTCTGTTTGGTTATTTCTTGGTTCCGTGGTGGTTTTAGGTCTGCCTCCCTTGGTTCCATTTTGGTATCGCCGGTTATTCGCGTCTATCTGAGGTTTCGCCATCAGGTAGATGCTCTTTGCGATCCCGGCGGATGACGGTTCCAGGCCATCCAGGCCATAGTCCATAATCGCCCGTACACATGCTGCAAACTGCTCGTCCGGAAGCTCCTTGATCGCCTCGTAAAAGCTCCGGTAAAACACTATACTATCCCTCATAATTCCACCCAGAACATGCTTATCTGCCCGGGCATGTCCCTGTTCTTCCGGCCTTCTACAAACCGTCTTGCGGCTCTTGTCGCTGCTATTATAGACTGCACACGTCGATCCTGCATTGCCAGCCACGCGGCGGCTTCACGGCGACCATCCGGCGTCGAATCTGGTATGTAGTACCCGCCCCGTATTCCAAGGCTGATAATCACATTATCATGTCTCAGTGCTTCTATAGCCTCTCGAACAAGCCTGTCCCTGTACCCAGTTATCCGGCTTAGTTTTTTCCGACTAAGGGCGTTTTTACGGCCCACCCGCAGGGCATTGTATACTACGCACTGGATAACTTTGTAATCATTGCGTTTACGCATTCTGCCCTCCTTCCTGGGCCGGGTAGAGGAGGTATGTATAACAACCCGGCCCTGAAACTATGGTCAAAAAGTATACACCTAATACCGTGACATATTATGGAGGTATACCGTTGTTACTATAAGTTGTTCTTGCCAAACTCGGCTATAAACTCCTGACGGCTGCCGTAATGTTCCTCATAGTATTTCTGGGCCATGCACTTCAGCTTGTCGTCAATTTGTAAGTTCTCTGGCGTCCGCACAAAATGCGCGCCGTTCGGGTGGAGGTCATATCTCAGCGGGATCACAAATCCTCTCCGTTCCGACTTGGCCTTGAATCCCTGACGGCTCTCGAAAATGTGGTGCCGCTCAACGTATGGGCTGCCGGTAAAATAACAATGATCCATATCATCCGTGAAAACGCTCCACAATCTCTTAGCCATCCTGCATCCTCTTCCTGCGGTTCTGCTCATACAAGGCCATCATCCGCTCCAGCTCTTGGGGCGTCATCGTCTCGATTCCCAGGTCCTTGCACTCTTCCACCAGCCCGTTGATTAATGTGCTCATCTCGGCGGTGTCGTAAGTGCTGGAGCCGCGCAACATAAGGTAGGTCCGAAAACTGCTCCCATCATTCGCGGTTTTTACCTGTGATGTGGGCTTGATGTGGAATGTTTCAGCCTCCAAGGCCATCCGCTCACCCTCATCATTATCCGGCACCACAACGTAGATTAGGTCCCCGTCAACCTCCACCAACTTCCCGTACCGCCGCAACATCATGTTGTGTGCACGGTTCTTGGATACCCCGATTACCTCCGACAACTTGGTCAGCAGCGACCAGTAATAAGAGTTGGCGTCCAGGCTGCGCTTCCGGCGGTATACCTTGGCTGTGAGGGCCAGCAGCTTCCCGCTTAACCGTTCGATTTCCCCGCTTACGTCCTTGTCAACCTCAAACGTGAGGCGGAATCTTCCGGTCATCCAGTCTTTCGTGACGTCTTTCAATGTTCCTTTGCATTCCATCCGCTACCTCCCAGCCTCATTCCAGGGCAGTCCTTCCTCTGGGTCATCCGGCGGGACGGTTGCAGGATCGGGAGCCGTGGGCTTGTCCGGCTTGCTCTTCAGGATATCCATAGCTTCACGAAATTGCTTCATGGTCATGTCATGGATATCTTTCAGGCCGTACTTGGACAGCATATTCTTTCGCCCGATCCCGGTTCGTGCAAGCTCCAGGAACAGGGTATTAATGTGCGCCTCCGTCACGAGGTCAACCCTTGGTTCCTCTGGCTGTTCCTGCTGTTGCCCGAGCTTATATACTACACGGTTGTTCTTACGGCGCTTGATCTCCAAGACGTTAATATTGCGATTGGCGTCATAGCCTATCTTGGAGACGTAGAAACGATCATTGCAGCCATATTTCTTTCGGTTGCCATTCCTTTCTCCACTCTCGTAGATTTCGCAATCCTTACTACTGACCCAGATGGAGGGGGCCGTGTACAGCTCTCGGCCAATCCCCCAGTTGAAACACGCGCGCTTGAAACTGTCTGAGGCAAGCCCCTTCTCCTTCTCCGTGTTGCTCTCGGTCCCGGTGTCCTCCTTCTCGATCCACTGGCCCTTGTCATCGTCCCATATGGATACGATACAGTTGGCGTTTTCCCGGCAGTGTCTCCGCTGCCATCCCATCGGGCCTACTGTCTCATCAAGGATATTCTGGTCCACTCTGGCGTCCTTATAGAGCAGGAGGGACACACCGTTCGCGGTAACTGTGGCAACACGGCAGTCAATTTCGTCCGCATTCAGTAACCGAAATTTAAGCGGTTTCATCCGCAATCACCTCCACCGTTTCATCCGATCGGAACGAAATGTCCGTTTTTGCGGAATCATACTTTCGGTAGTGTACGTCGGCCACAATATTATCCTTGGCCTGTCTAATGCCATCAACAACAAAACTTTGCCAGTTATCGTAATCCCCAAATTCCACCCGGATCACATGCCCGGGTTTCAATTCTGACGCTCTCATAATCATGTTCCACACCTCGCTATCTCGTTCGAAAAATTGTACTGCTCACTATCCGGCATATTGGCCGTTTGCGCTCTCCTTGTCCGGCTTGCGCGTTCCCGGCTCTGACACTCGTCACAGGTGCGTCCATCCTCGTCCAGGTAGCAGCCGCAGGTATCACACCGATAATACACGCTTCATCACCTCCAGATCAGTGATCATCTGCCTCAAATGCTTCTGATCAATGTAGGCTTCTGCTGTGTAATCCGGGCTTAAATATTCCCGCCATCCCTTTTCGTGTACACTGACGTATAAACCAGATACGTGCCCTGAGAAACTCAGAAATGCTGTGGGTAAATTTCCAGTGACTTCTTCCCGCCGCTCTTCAAGGCCATTGATATCCAGCACCAGATCAAGCACACGGTGCACTTCAGCCCGGCGGTGCTTCTCAATTTTACGTTTCAGCCGTTTTTTCATCTTGCATTCCTCCAGTTTCTCCCTTATAATGGGGATGTGAAATATTATTTGTCTGGCCGATGTGGAGTTGCAGCTCCCGCGGCCTTTTTCGTGTCCCGCCGTTGCCCCAGCCGTAGGGGTTAAGCCCCAGCGCTGCGGCTGCGCGGTTGGTTCCGTTCTTCCTCCTGCTCATCCTGCGACCCCTAAATCTGTGCCAGGGCCTTACATCCAAGAATCTGGCCCGTATCATCCCGTACCAGCTCGTCCACGATATACAGGTCCTTGCGATCCGGCGCGGCCTGTGCGGTCAGAACCGATACAACGTAGACTACTCCGTCCCGCTGATCCGGCAGGCCCTCCACGGCTCCGTACCCCGTCTTACTCACCGGAATCCCGTTGATACTGTCCAGCGGTTCCCGTGTCTGCGCAGCCCGGGCCATACCGGATGACGGGATCACCTGCAATACAGACTCCCCGGCAGCGTCATATACCGCGATCTCGTGTGGCGTGAGATTAACGATCTCGACACCGGCATTAAGAAGGTGATCCAGATAATCAATAAGGTGACGGGGGCTAACTTCCTCATAATCAACCGCAATGATCATATAATCCAATGCGTTCCGCATATCCTCCGGAAAACACGACTCAGAATGTGCCCCAAACCGGATCGAAACGTTGTCAATTTCATACGACATATACGCCATGTCACAATCCCCGTCTGTATCATATTCAAGGCCCGTGTCGGTCAATGCATCGAAAATCTCCCGCTTCTCTTTCCTCCGGAGTTCGCAAAAATCCGTTTCTCCAGAGTTTTCAAAAACCTTCTGGGCTTCTCTCGCCCAGCCCAACAACTTCTCAACATCTTCTCGTTTCATTATGATCTCCTTCTCCCCTTATCCCTGGGGGCCGGGAATTATATCATGTAGATTCCCAAGGCCAAACCGGCCAGAAAAACGCTATGCCCCACATTACCGCAGTTGCCACCGCAACCACTTGCCGTATGATCCGCCACGGACGCCGTGTCCGCTGGGGTATGTAGTGGATCGGGCCGGGTATGTCTCGCTTATGCACTGGGATCACCGCCTTTCCAGCGGCCCGTCACCGGATGGCCCAAAAACCGCTCCAATTTGTAACGAAAAATGTTGTACTCATTTTTCTCGCCGTTTCCAAGCGCTTCCTTGGGGATCACCTCACCCAGGTCCCACAGCTTACGTTTCATCCGCTCTCGGACCTTCTGGGCTGTGCAACCGATCTCCCGGGCGGCCTCCACGGCGTTAAAAATCTCTTTCACGGGTATCACCTCGCTTTCATATTGCGTTTTTTATCCCCCTGTCCTATACTGGTCTTACAGGTGTTGCAGCGCCGAGTATAAAAGGAAGATAAAATATGATGTCTAAGAAAGAAAAAATATTGACTACTCCAGATATGATTCCAAAAATCAAACCCGAACTGTCTGATACAGATATTGAAACTATTTCGTCAAAAGTGTACAAAAAACAGTTCAAACACTCCGTTCCCTATAAAAAATATGTGAAACCTGTGCTTGATTGCGAAAAGTCACGCAAACAAAGTGAATTTAGTGTTTGGTGGTGGGGAAAAGGATTATTAATAATCAATACTATTCTTGCTTTTATTGCCGCTATCACCGGAGTAATTGCCATATTATTACAACTGAATTTGATATAGTCCCTATTGCAATAAGAGCAATTTGTATCTGTATCATTTTCAGTTGTCTTGTGTCTTTTGACATTCTCGTTGTCCCCCTTCCTTATATTCCGTCCTCTCGATTGTCAATGTGCCGTAATCAAATTACGATTTCTTGCTACCATCTTCTGGCGGCTGTTTAACGTGACCCGCCCCAGTTATCAGACCAATCATATACGCGAGTGCCTTGTCCCGTGCGCTCTCATCCAGCATCGGCGCCATAATATGGATATTAGCCAATGTGTCTCCAGTAAGATTTACTCCGTTGATCGATTCCATTCCATCTCACCTCCTGTTTGTGTGTTTTAGTGACGTTTGTTGTTCACTGTGTTTACAGTATAAGTCCTTTTGAAAACAATGTCAAGCAATATTTTTAATTTTTTGTTTGCATTGTGAACAATTATGTGCTATACTACAGTAAAGGAGGTGATACAGTGAACGAACGTTTGAAACTCATAAGAATTGAATCTGGGCTATCACAGGAGGATTTTGGAAAAAAAATAGGCATTGAGTCACGAGCTCATATTTCCATGTTAGAAAATGGAAAACGGACCCTTACCGATAGAATAATAAATGATATTTGCCGCGAATTTGGGGTTAATGAATTGTGGTTACGAACTGGAACCGGAGAAAAAAAGAAAATTCTTGAAGGTGAGGAGCGCTTTGCGCTTAATATCGGAAAACTCCAGAACACTGATAATGAAACATTGATACGATGGGTAAACGCGATAGCAGAAACAAATCCTGAGTTGCTGGAAGATATTGAAAGCTTTTTTATGAACCTTCTGGGAATAAAAAAAGAGTCGGATTAATCCGACTCCTTCTCCTCGACAGCAAGTAGTAGAGATATGTACACCCGGTTTAGGAGCTTTACATTGTCAACCTGTTTAGCCAATTCAACAATTAACTTTTGATACTGTTCAGCGGTCATATTTTCTACCATCCTTTCCCCTGGCCCTGACTGGCCCTTCTATATATTGCAACGGCTTCGGATATCAGAATATACCGTCGGTGGCGCATTTGTCCGGTATAACGGACAAATATAGACAAGTGTCTATTATGTACCCCGTTTAGGGGTTAATCAAGATTGAAAACAGGTCGCCAGGGGGCACGCCAAGTGCCAGGGAAAGTGAACACAATGTGCGTATGGTGGGATTGACTTTACCATCTTCAATTTGATTGATCTGGGTCTTGCTTACGCCTGATAGCTTGGAGAGTTCCCGATCCGTGAGATTCTTCCGGGTCCGAAGATCATACAGATGGTACTCGATTCGGTATTCTGGTATCAACGTTTCTACCTCCATGCGGTTAGTATTCGCATTCCGCGTGGAAGTATGTACGAACATACGTTCTGTTTTCATTATAGAACATATGTTTGTTTTTTGCAACAGGGGGTTATAACTTTTAGGGAGGTGTTTTATGAGCATCAAAGGCAACGGTCAGGAATTGTTTATAGGGAAACAATCTGTCCGCATACGAGATTGGATGTATAATACCAAAAATATCCAATATGAAGATATATCCAAAATAGAATATAGTTTTCGAACGGTGACAGAGGGTGGATACATGGATTTTCATGATGCCTATGGGCATTTTGACAGATTCTATTTCCCCAAAAAATCCAATGAAGCTATGCAACGGGCTGTTGATTACATAGCCGCACTTTATCCAGAATTGGAAATCATAAAACATAATTCTGAAGATGATCCATTCTATGCGAAAAATATTTTTATTGCGCTAATTTCAATTTTTTGTTTTTGGCCTGTTGGAATAATACTCTGCTGGTGTACTGGTAAGAGAACAACCAAGGACAAAATCATGTTTACTGTTGTTATTTTATGTATCCAGATCGGTCTGGGTTATTTCTGGTACTGGTATCATCAAATGCAGATGAGTGCAGCCGCAAAATCAGTAAATGATATGTTCAACCAAATAAATATGTATTAAAAAAGCCCCTGCGCTACCAACGCAAGAGCTTTTGAAAATAGGTACTATTGCCCGTTGCACGAACGGATGATATAATACCAGCTTGACACCTGTATTATATCACCCCGCAGTGCACCCGGTCAATGGGTGTATTTTTTATACTAATTTTTAGGAGGCGATATAATGGCAAGACCCAAAAAAAGGAAATACCCAAGACTCCCGAATAAGTTTGGAAGTATCAAGAAACTAAGTGGGAACCGCACGAACCCTTATGGAGTGTACCCACCCACAACAGAATTTGACGAGGATGGGCGGCCAAAGTCAGTACCAGCTCTGGCCTATGTAGATGATTGGTATTATGGCTTTTCGATACTCACCGCATATCATGCCGGGACTTATGTCCCTGGAGTATACCCACCTCCTCCAGCCCCCAAAATCACGACCCAGGATCAACAGGATGCGGTGATCCGGGATATCATCAGGGATTATAATAAGGTTCGGGCGGTGGTAACTGGGAAACCTGAGGAACTTAAGTCCCCTACATTTGCGGAGGTATACGAGGGATTTTATAGAGCCAAGTATATTACTGCCAAAAAACGTCCGTCAAAAAGTGCGGAAGGGCAAACCAAAGCCGCATATAAAAATTGCGCGGTACTCCATAATCGGATATTCCGTGATCTTCGGCATGGCGACCTGCAGAAGGTTGTGGATGACTGTAAACTAAAACATGCAAGTCTTGAATTGATTGTAACCTTATACCATCAGATGTACGCCTATGCAGATATAGAGGGATTGTGTGACAAAGACTATTCGAGTAAGGTGACGATAAACATAGATGAAGATGATGAGCAGGGAACGCCATTCACAGAACGGGAAATAAAAATCCTCTGGATACACAAGAATGACCCCACTGTAGAAATGTTACTGATCATGTGCTATTCTGGATATCGTATTTCTGCATACAAAGGAATGTATGTAGACCTCGAGAAACAGTATTTCAAGGGCGGAGTTAAAAATAAGACCAGCATTGATCGTATAGTTCCAATTCACCCAGCAATCCTCCCATTAGTTGAACGGAGGCTTCAGCGTGACGGAAAGTTAATATCAATGAGCCTTACCAGTTTTCGGAAAGATATGTATGAGAAATTACAAGAACTCGGGATATCAGGTGATCCTAAACACACACCACATGATGCCAGGCATACCTTTTCCTGGTTGTGTGAGCATTTTAATGTAAACGAAAATGACAGAAAGCGTATGATGGGGCATTCGTTCGGAAAAGACATTACAAATGCTACATATGGACATAGGACATTAGATGAGTTAAAGGCTGAAATATATAAAATTAAAGTTTGTCGCTATATTGTCACTAACGACAAACTTTTTACAGTGTTTTCCCCTGTTCTTAAAGAGACTAAAAAACAGTGTTTTCCCTTTATTCCAAAGCGTTTTCAGGGATTTACAACGTATTTTCAAGGCTTTGGAAAAGTTGGAAAATTTTAAATTCCTTCTAAACTGGTTCGTCCTACAAGGAACCCATACGTCCGATTGCCCTTGTCACCAGCTCCCGGAATCTGGGCGCCACACGGTCGGCGGTCTCCTGAACCTCCTTGTGGCTGAGGGGCTGATCCGTCATGCCGCAGGCCAGGTTGGAAATGCAGGAAATACCGCAGATCTTCATTCCCATGTGGTTTGCCGCCACCGCCTCGCAGGCCGTGCTCATACCGCAGGCGTCGCCGCCCAGGATCCGGCACATCCGCACCTCCTGGGGACTCTCATAAGCCGGGCCGGTGAACTGGACATAGACGCCCTCCCGTAACGGGATATCAAGTTCCGCCGCACATTCCCGAATCAGGCTGCGAAGGTCCTCATCGTAAATATGGCTCATATCCGGGAACCGTGGTCCAAGCTCGTCCAGATTGGGACCGATTAGCGGCGACGGCACCAGGCTTGAAATCTGATCCCGGATCAGCATTAAATCTCCCGCCGCAAAATCAAAGTTGACGCCGCCGGACGCATTGGTCAAAAACAGGATCCTGGCCCCCATCAGCTTCATAAGTCGGATGGGAAGCACCACGTCTGTCATCGCATACCCTTCATAGTAGTGGACCCGCCCCTGCATCAGCACCACCGGTACCCCCTCGATATGGCTGAATACAAAACGGCCCTTGTGTCCGGGCACAGTGGAGACGGGAAATCCCTCAATCTCGTGGTAGTCGATGGCTGCCTCCACCTGAATGTGGTCCGCATAGTCCCCCAACCCGGACCCAAGCACCAGCGCCACGTCCGGTGTGAACGGAATTCTGTCCTTCACGCTGTCATAGCAGCGCAGCAGTTTATCATAAACCGGATTCATATCGCATGCTCCTTTCTTTCGGGCGCTTACCGCCCGTCACCGCCATTTTACCACATGTCCCCCTGGCGGCTCAAGCCCCGGCGCATTCGTTTTATTTCCTCTTTTTTCTTCTCTCCTCCCTCCGCCAGGTTGCAAGAAGCACAATCGTGCCCAACAAAATCGCAAACAGCCCCACTGCAATGGTGACCACCACTCCGCTGCGTATCAGGTACCAGAATTTCCCATTTTCGTTTTCCGAAACAGGCTGCTCTGCCTCTGACGTGGTCTCGCGGATCACGCTCACCGACGGCTCCCGGACCGGAATGTTCAGCTCATAGACGGTTTTCAGGCAATAGCGCTCCGGAATCGTCCGCACGATCTGCCCCGCATAGACCACCCGGTAATCCGCCACCCGTTTTTTTCCAACAGCGACGGCATCCCGGCAGACCTCGCCGCCTGCGTCCATATACGGTTCGCCGTCCCAAACCATGTTCTCCACCACATAATCGCTGCTCTTAAGGCCCAGGACCCGCAGCAGTTCCTCCCGGTACGCTTCGGACGGCGGAAGTTCCTGACCCGCCGGGATCATAATTTCTCCCAGCTCATACTGCTCAGCCCCATAGGAATGAAACGTGACCGGCACGGAAAATTCATCGGACCAGCGCTCATCCAGCACTGTTTTTTCCGTCATTTCCAGCACTCCCCGGGCGTTCTCCCCATCCTGGTCTTCCTCCACCGTAATCTGCCAGGGAATCACCTGCGCCCCTTCCACCGCCCGGTAAACTACCTCCTTCTCCGCGTCGTGACCAGCCGTTTCTTCCGGAATGCACTCCACATTCCAATCCGCCAGCCGGTATCGTTCCCCGGACTCATCCGTGTAGTATTCCGGCGGCCGCACAAAGCGCTCCCGCTCGGCGGCATCCATGAAGGTGGCCTGGCGGATCGTCTTTCTCATATTTTGGTCCTGGTTTATCACAAGGCTTTCCTCCCGGCTTCCGTCTGTTCTGGCAAAAACCGTGCTGGCCGCCAGGAAGCACACTAGGAGTGATGTCAGTAACATCCGGAAATAAATCCGGGCCGCAGGCTGTCCTCTCATAGCCGCGCCCCCTTCCCGTTCGCAGCGGCCCGCACCACCAGCCTGCGCCCGCCGCTGTGGCAGGTGAGCAGCGTCAAATACTTAGGGGGCGCGGGGGCTGCTCCGGTGGAAGTCGGCGTGGGGACAGCTCCGGCGGAATCCGGCGTAGGGGCCGTCCCGGCCGAATCCGGCGTGGGGGCCGTCCCGGCGGAATCCGGTGTCCGCCCCATCTCCTGCCCGCGTTCCCGCAGTGCATGTTCCTCCATTCCGGTAACCGAACACGACTCCACCGCATAACTATTCCACGCGCCGCCATCATAGACGTAAATGTTCAAATGCCGGACCCGGAAGTCCTCATCCAAATAGTTCTTCAGGCCCGCAAACATCGTACCGTCCTTCATATTATGGCCGTAAACTAAGGTTTCCGCCCCGGATAAAGGTTTCTCCCGGCAGTCCGCAAAGAGACTGCCGCACCCGCCCTCTCCTCCGTCAAATCTGTGGCTGAGATAAAACTGATTGTCACAATGCCGCGCCACAGGGTAATTGATGCATGTGCCCGGTATGTAGATCCAAAAACAGTATTCAGGGTTCATTTTCCTCAGCGCTTCTTCCTGAATATCCGGCAGGGCAATGACATCGTTGGATGGATCGGCGGGGAGGGTGGGGAGGTGCGCTGCATGGCGTTCGGCCGGTACGGACGGGGCGGTAGCGCAACGGGCAGCCGGTATAGACGGGGCGGTAGCGCGACGGGCAGCCGGTATGGACGGGCTGGCTGTACCGGGCACAGCCGGTACGGATCCGCCGGTAGCACGGCGTCCAGTCAAGCCGCCCAAGCCACGATTTCCCCAAACCGTCGTACCAGCAGCGTGACACGCTGCGGACCGGATTTTTGAAGGCACAACTGCGGATTTTGATGGTAAACCCGGGAATTTTGATGGTAAACCCGGGAATTTTCCTGGCATACTAAGAGTTTTCCCATATGCGCCGGAAACCGCCCCTGACCTCTCCGGCGCACCGAAGAATTTTTTCGTTTTCCACTTTCCTACGCCCAAAAATGCCGCTTCCATAGTCCCAACTGCCTCAACCTGTTCCCCGTCCGAGACGGCGTTGGCCAGTTTTCGGACCGCCTCATAAGACTCCTGGTCCTGACTGTACCTGTGGTCGGCCCGGATGGCCGCGGCGCAGCAGAGGATCAGGCCGACGGAAAACAGAACCACCAATGCCCCCGGAATAAACCGTGCAGCGCTGCTCCTCACCTCTTTATAATTCACATCATCCCCTCCTTTTCTCTCAGACCGCTCATAGACGGCCGTATACTCCAATATCCGGCGGTTTCCCGCCGATGCCGCAGCCGCAACCGCCCCCTCTGCCTTCCTGCCTGTCTCCATCGACTCCTGCGGCTCCAACTCCTCATACACTGCCTGAATCTGCTGTCCGTCCAGCGGATTCAGCGCAGCCATTCCCCCATACACAGCTTCGCAGTCCCGCACCAACCGCTGGCCCTTGACCCGCAGGCGTCTGTTTACCGTGTCGTTTTCCTCGTACGAAGGCCCGTCCCAGCGGATCTCCGTGATCTGGCAACAATCAGCCGGTAGTCCCAGATCTTCCAGCAGGGCGGCGCACAGGTCTGTGTTTATGACATCAGCGGAAGGTGCGTCCGGGTTATCCCCGGGCAGTTGAACCAGCGCATTTCCCAAAAGAAATATCCCGGCGTCACAGTCCTCGGCCACAATTCTCAGGTCCAAACCGTTCTCCCATCGTTCATTGGAAAAACAACTGCTCAAAAGCGGCATAACCACACTGCTTTCGGTTCCGGTCACCGGATCTTTCACCTCCAGGCGGGCAGTCTGAGGCGGATTCTCTTCCGCCCCCAGCCCCTGATATGTGATTTGCTTTTTCACCTCCAGCGTTCTGCCGCCTATTTTTGCCGGTATGGTTTCATAACTTTTCAGCCCGTAACGCCGGCCCTCATATTCGATCACCGCGGCCGGAATGTGATTTTGCGGCAAATCCTGAAATGGATCGCTCAGAACCGTTCTGATTCTTCCGGGAACAGTGGCCAAAAGACCGGTGATCCACTTTCGCTCCACCCTGCTTCGGATATACTCCCGGCCATCCACCATTTTCGTCAACGGGAAATTCCGAAAGATGTTTTCATCATCCAAAGCCTCAGAACCACCATCCATTTCCGTTATCTCCCCTTCCAAGGATTCTGCCCTTATTTCTGTCCAAAGCCGCTGTCCCGCTACCGCGGGCGGCATAAACACCGGGATTAGGAAGAGAAACACAGCGAGCAGGACCAGGAAGAAAATTGTATACAAGCGCCGCCCGGAGCATACACGTTTAACCGGCATGTGTGCGCTCAGCTTATTGTGACCCTCTAATTCATTCGGCCCGCATCGTCTCCGATCTCTCTCCCGTTTTCTTCTCCTAAGCTCCTCCCCGCCGGATATTATCATACCTGCCAGACAAATTAAAATCCCGGCGGCGATCCATTCTAACGGCGTATCGTCCCCTGTTTTGACAAGCTCCGGCGTTTGTCCCCTGAAACGCAGCACGCCGTCTCCTCTCAGAGAGGTTTTATAGTAGGCCGTGATTCTGCCGATTTTCGTTTCTTCCCGGAAGTTGTACACGCAGGTATTCCCCTCCACTGTTCCATCCGGCAGCACTGAAAATTCCATCTGTGCCTCCGTCCTCACGTAGCCCTCCGGCGCCTGAACCTCTTCCAAACGGTATCTCCCTGGCCCGGATGGCCGGAACACAGCCAGGCCCTCGCCGTCCGTCCCGGCTTCCATCAGAATCTTTCCGGTATCCGGCTCCGTAATCCGCAGCACAGCGCCTGAAATTCCCCGTCCCGTCTCACCGTCCAGCTTGTGAAGCGGCACTTCCAGCCGCGCATCCTCCACCTGGTAGACTCCCGTTTCCACCACTCCGTTCAGGACTGTAAAACTGAACACCTGACTGTTTAATGCATACCCCGACGGAGCTCCGGTCTCCCGGAAGGTATAGGTGCCGTCCGCAGGCTTTTTAATCCGGAACATTCCGCTGCTGTCGCTGACCGAAATTCCCAGCACGGACCCGTCCTGGTTGTAAAACGTAAACTGCGCCCCAGGCAGCGCGGTTCCATTGGCATCTGCCTTTCGGAAGCTGATAAAGGTTTCCGGCGGTATATCCGGCGTTCCTCCGCCTCCCCCTGAGCTCTTTCTGTAGTTCTCGTACTGAAATACCTGGATTTTTCCACCCTGGTCCACCACAATCTCCCGATCCTCGCCCCTCCGGTAACCGGACGGCGCTTCCAGCTCCCGGATGATATAGGTACCGGCTGGAAGCCCATAGATCCGGTGGGCTCCCTGATCCGTCGACGTCCACTCCTCCACGGTTCTTCCGTCGGATTTACAGATCAGCGCGAGCCTGGCTCCCGCCAGCAGCGTTTGGGAAGCGCCGACGGTTTTCCCGATATCCACCGCGGTCGTGTCATTTGGCATCGTCAGGTGGAGCACTTCCCGCATCCCGTCCTCAATCACGAATAAAATGGGCTCCGCCAGAACCGGGTACCCATCGCCCGGCGTCTGCGTCTCCACCAAACGGTAGGTTCCTGCCTCTAAACCCTTGCTGTAATGGGGCTGCCTGGTGCTGATCCACCGGTCCACCACCTCCCATTTTCCACTCTCCGGTGCCTCCGGATGATCCGTGCGCTCTATCTGCAGTGCAGCACCCTCCAACAGTTCTCCGGTATCCCGGATCACCTTGTCCACCCTGACCCGGTTGGAGTCGTTGGCAGGCCGGTATTCTACCGTCAGAAGCGGGGTGTTGCTGTCCTCATACTGGAACTGAAACTCATAATCCGGCAGCGTCAGCATATGACCCGCAGGCGCTTTGGTCTCCGTACACACATAGGTATACGGGGTAAATTCACCCTGACTGTTTTGATAACCGATGGGCTGGGCCGGAAATTTCGCGGCGCCCTGCTCATCCGTCACCACGGTCCCGCACACGGTTCCCAGCGTCCGGTTCAACAGCTGAAACTCCGCCCCGGCCAGTTTCATTTCCGGCTCGTCGGTATCGGATTTCACCAGTTCCAGCTCTCCGTCGGGGATGCGGTCAATCATCTCCACCGACTGCAGTTCCCCGGTATCCCGGATGGTAAACGGAACGCGGACCGACTGTAGAAATCCGTAGGGGGTGGTCACCTCCTCCAAAACATAATCCCCCTCCGGAATGTAGCGGATTATATGAGGCTTCAGATCACCGGCCTCAAATCCCTCCGGAATCTCCCCTGCTTCCGCTTCCTCCCGGGTATAGATCCCGTCCATTCCGGATACCCAGCTGGCCTCCACCTCCTCATATGCGCCGCCCTCGCCGGGACGGCGGACCATAAGGGGCTGCACCGACACATTTCCCTGGCCGTCCATCTCATAGACTGCCATTCCGGCTCCCTTCACCTCTTTTCCTCCGGTAATACTCACCTTGGATACCTGGAGCGTCAGCGGCCGGTCGCCCATCTCAAACACCTGGATTTCTTCCAGATGGCCGGTGTCCTCAACCGTAAGGAGCATGGCCGGAGCGGTGGCGTACCCCGCCGGATTCCCGGATTCCACCAGGACATAGCTTCCCACCGGCAGATACTCAATCCTTGTGGTGCCGGTCTCCGTATAATAATAGCGCCCCTGAAGGGTATTAGGAACAGGCCGGTAGCAGTAATCATACTTCATGATCGGATGATTCCCCGCCGCATCCTCAGTCAGCCTGCCCGTAGCCGCCACCTCCTGGCCGTCCCTGTAAGTGGCGGCGCGGAACGTAAAAATCTCATTTTCCGGGTCATATACCGGTTCCCCTTCCTCGTCCCGCACTGGATTTCCTTCTTCATCCAGCAGAGCGGGGTATAATGAGAGCCAGGCCGCGCTGTCCTCATAGAGAACCTCCCCATTCTCCGTGTCGTATTTGCGGATGTCAACGGACGTAAAATCATCCTCCATGCGGTAGGACTGCACATTACCAGTCTCCCGCACATCAATGGGCATGGCTTTAGACTGAACATATCCCTGTTCATAGGGACATATCGTCTCCTCCAGCACATATGGGCCTACCGGAATGTGGTCGATCCAGTGCGGCCTTGTGGTGGGAATCCTCTCTCCATCCGCTCCGAGCTTTAGATTCCCCCTGTCGTCACACTCATACCCGCTGATCCAGGCTGCGACAGCTTCCCCTTTGACGTAATTTCCGTTCTCATCTGTAACCGGTTTTCCCTCCGTATCCATCTCCGCCCGGTAAAGGGTCATCTCCGCCCCCTGAATTTCCCTCTGGGTCCTCACGTCCACCTTGGAAAATGCCGTCCTGGTAAATTCGTTGGAAAGGAAATACTTCTGCACTTCCCCGGTATCCCGCAGGACGATTCCCAGGTAACGGGACTGGACATATCCCTGCCCGTAAGGCACCTGTTCCTCCTGCAATATGTACGCTCCAAAGGGAAGGCGCGCGATCCGGTGAACCGCTCCCTCCGTCTCCGGCGTCCCGTCCGCCCCTGCGCTCTGATCCGTGGTCCAACGCTCCTCCTTTGTGATCACAGAACCGCTTCTGTAATAAACCGGCAACCCGTTTTCATCGTCCTCCGTGACCTTATCCGGGTACAGCGTTTCCACCGTACCATCCCGCTTAATCTGAATGGAACGAACCAACTCTTTCTGGCCCTGATCATCCGCCGTGTACGCGATCATTCTGCCATAATCGTCGTACACGTAAGCCATGCCCGTGACAGAATCCGCAAAGCAAATCTCATTGCCGCGGCTATCCAACACCGCCAGCTCATTGTTCGATGAGTGATACCTGGTTTCCACGGACTGCAGATCGTAGAAATACAAGTCGACCGGGTCATTCTCCAGTTCCACCGCGTCCCAGATATCCAGTCCGCCCGGACCGGAATCCGACCCGGTGATCCGGATTTCCTTGTGGGTTCCGGTATTCCGGTCCGTGACGCGCTCCACTTTTCCGTCCGCCCAGACCGCGGTCACGCCTTTATACTGATTTTCCCCAGTCTTTTCCAGTTCTATCCCGCGGTAAAGCGCCAGACCGGCGCCGCTGACCGCCACACCAAATCGGATTCCCTTTCCTGAGAACGTGCCATCCGGATGATACAGCGGTTTAACGTGTTCCATAGCCTTTAACTCCATTTCCGTACCCTCAATGATCTGCTCAGAATACTCGTCGTTGGCTTTTATTACGCGGCCGTACCACTCCTTTGTCTCCGGATCATAGGTAATATCCTGCACGTCTCCCCGCTCCTCCAGATACTCCTTCCTGCCGCGGACCTCATATACCAGATGATCCCCCGCGTCGTTCACGGCAATTTCCTGTATAAAACCGCCGCTGGCTTCCGGGTTGCCCCAGGCGTCCTGTGCTTTCAGGCCGTTTTCATTCCCCACCAGGGAGTCGCCGTCCTCCACCTTGTAGATCTCGACTCTGGACGGATAATCTTCCACCTCAATCCGGCTGACCGTCTCCGTCCCAAACTTGTTGGCCGCTTCCTGTACAGGCACCGCATACTGATACTGCACGGCCGGAATCCGTTCCCAGCCATCCGTGGTTCCATCCGAATGCCATTTTTCTGCATAATAATGCACACTGTCCCCATACACCTCAAAGGCGACCGGCCGGCTCTTTGTATATCCCTCCGGCGCCTGAATCTCCACCAGCACATAGGCCCCGGCTCCAAGCGGACGGCAAGTCTCAATATACCCCACCGTTTCCTTGCGGATTACACCGTCCACTACCACCTCCCGCACTGTTGAATATGCTTTAAATATACCGGTCTCATTTCCGTCCTCATCCCTCTGTCGGATCAACTGCGTTTCATCGTACAGCGGGATTCCCTCCCGGTCCAGACGGATAGGCAGGTCGCTATCGCCTCCGTTTAACTGCCCCACTCTGGGGTACAGCACCGGCTTGCCCGCAGCGTCTACCACCCGGTTGCCGTGCAGATCCACGGCTTCGCCAAACAGCACCTTTCCGCTGCCGCTTACAGCGCCGCCTCCGGTCTGTTCCACCTCCCGCTTGGCAGCGTAGATTCTGAACAGTGCGCCGGAATGGATAATATTTTCCCCGGTCTGCGCATCCAGCTTCTCAATCCGCAGCTTTGAGGAGGCGTATTTGTTCTCAAAATCCTCTGTGGCGTACGCTACATAGTTGAAATCTGCCCCGCTGCCCGACGGCGTCAGCGTCTCCACATTGCCGGTGTCGGGGTTAACCCGGTCCACCGCAGGCTCCAGGATTGTCCAGGGGACCAGCATGGCCGCATACTTTCCGTCCACCGCCGTATTCACCCCGGTCATGGAGGCCACGTTGTTCCGAACCTCAAGCTCTCCGCTTTGCGTCTCGCGGCCGCTGTAGACCACGCCGTCCACCGTGCCTGAGACCTCGCTGCAGGATATGTGTTTTCCCCGTAATTCCTCCGGCGCTCCATCCATTTTCAGCCCATATTTATAAATCAGGAAATCTCCGTCCGACCGGTGCGCCCTGATCACATGGGATTCTTCGTTAAAACGGATTTTGTACTTGCGGATCAGGTCCTCGGGCCGGTCCTGGCTGTTGTAGTTAAAAAATGGATTCCCGGTCCCGCTGTCCACAACCGTCTCCCCGGTGTTCCCATCTTCGCCAATATCCGGGGCAAAGGGCAGCACGATCTCCTTGGGATAATCCCGCTCGTAATGCCGGTTCGCCAATTCCGGTTTCACCGCTGCCGGTACCTGTTCGACCACCACATAAGTACCGTAGGGCAACATAACCGAACTGTTATAATAGTCGTCCTTCCCGTTCTTTGTGTTGCACTGCAGCGTTGTCCTGTCATGGTCCGGGCCGCCGTCGGGATCGCTGTCCCACGCGATTGCCAACTTTTCCTCCAGCCCCCGAAACGCGGACAGATAGACGGCGGCCTCGTTCACGGCCCGCTCCAGCGCCCGCTCATAAGCGATATCGCTGCCCAGTTCCGGCTCAACTGAGAGGATTTCCTGCTTATAATCCGCCACATTCAGATAGGTCACGGCAAACTGCCGGACCGCAAAATCCCGGGGAGCGCCGTCAGCCTGTCCGGCGGCCTTCAGGGCATCGAAAAACTTGCGGTAGTCATAGGTTCCATCCGCCTTTTTCTCCAGAAGCTGCCGTCCGGCCCCCTCTTTTGGCGGCGCAAATGCAGTCTGAACCAGCCCTTTAAATCCCGGATCATAGAGTTCCTCCGACACCACCCCGCCGTTCTCATCCACATAGATCGCTTCCAGGTTCCGCTTCAGGTACAATTTGAACTTGAACTGGCTCAGCTGCTTGATTCCCCGGCCTCCGGTCACACCAAACAGTCCCAGAAATACCGTGAGGGGATCATTGTGCAGGGAACCGTAGGTGTTCACGTTATCGTAAGAGGCCTGAGAAATATCCTTTGTGATCCGGATCGGCTGTTTGATCACCCGCTCCAGCACCTGAAGAGGCTTGTCACGGGTTCCTCCATCCTGGTATACCACAAGCTGCCCCGGATAAACCATCGTCCCCGCCATAATATAGCTTCCCGCGTCGAATGCAGGCACGGAGGCATTGGCCGACACTCCGGCACCTGCCGCTTCCACCAGATAACGGTTGTATGGCATCGGCTCTCCCTGATATTCAATGTCCGTCTGCCGTGTCACCGCCCGAAACCTGATATATTCCGGCCCGCTTACCCCATCCCAATCCGTCTCATTTTCCACGTGAATGGTGTAATAGCCGGTGGAATCCTCGCGGGAGGCCGCAACCTCCCGGCTGCTCTCACGGTCCACCGTCTGCCTGGCCTCCCCGTAGGTATAGGTTCGCTCCATCACCGGAACAGGCTGTCCGTCAGGCCCCATCAATGTCTCCCCTGGCGCGTATGTCTCATAGGAAGGCTGATAGACCGCCTCAATCCAGACCTCGATCTCATCTCCAAACGGCACCGCCGCGCCCTCCGGTATTTCCCGCCTTTGCCCGGCCGTTGCCGTGGTGCCGCCCAGGGTATACTCCCCTTTTTCATACTGCACCCAATAATGTCCGCTTCCTTCTCTTCCCTCCACTGTCATTTCTTTGCGGATGCATAGCTTCTGGTTCATGGCATCGTAAAAAGCCGGGTACGACTCATCCACTTTTGAGTAGTCGTAATAGAATCGCGCGTACAGATCGCCCTCCTCATCCTCATAAACCGAGTGGACCGAAGCACTGTCCCATGTATTGTGCTCTGTAAACCAGTCTAAAATCTCCGTCCCCGCTTCCGCGTTGGTGTCCCCTGCCAATTTCAGATTGAACCAGGGAGAGCCGTCCTCATCGAACAAGGCCCTGTAACCGGCCTTCTGCAGCATTTTGTTGACCTCATCCCTCAGATAGTCGAAATCGCCCACCGGCTCCTGCCACCGCGTGATATCCTCCGGTTCCGCCTCTCCCCGGGGATAACCGCTCATCCGGAAGCGGTAAGGCACCGTCTCTGCCTGAGGTTTGGTATGGTCCGACAAATCTTTCACAATCGGATTCCCATCCCCGTCCGTCTTGTACTCTCCCCCCTTCGCGGTCTGGTATACCACATTGCCGTTCCCGTCCTTCTTCGGCTCCAGCGTGCTGCCCGTGATGGTCTGAACTGTTTCCACAACCTGCTCCACCTCCATGCGGTAAAACCTGGTCCCCTCCGGGTAACCGGCAACCACCACATCGTAGCCGTTTTCCGTCCTGTACGACTCGACAATAAAGTCGTTCCAGGAGCCATCTGCGTTCATATCGTTGTAATCCGAAAGTCCTGCGCTGATCCGGGCCGTCCCCGCCTCGGCCACAACCGCAGTCCCGTCCGCCTCCCGGTTTGTCTCCGAGGCCAGAATCCCCTGTACTGACAGTTCATAACCCTCGGAACGGCTCAATTCCCTCACATAGTAGCGGCCCATGAGCAACGGCCGCCCGATCCACTGCCCTCCGTTTTCCGCCGCATAATCCGGGTAGGAAATGGCGCCGAAGCCGCAGCTTGACGAGGTGATTGTGCCGCCGTTATAGAGATTCACGGCCCCTGTCGGCCCTTCCGGCACAAGGAGATTTCCGTCCGGATCAAGGCGTGTTCCCGGATTCTCCGTAAACGCCAGGAAGGAAGCGTCTCCCTCCTGATCCGTGGACGCCACGGCCACCAAGTCATTCCGATTGTAGATAATCCCGGATTTCCCATCCGGATGCACCAAATCCTGGGCTGCAAACAGCCCGTACACAGCGCCCTCCAGGGTGGCATCTCCCTGGGTTCTGCCAAAACTGTGTTCCGGGTCTGCCCGGTAAAGCTCCAGATCCCGCTTATTGATGTGAAGCTCCCCTTCCGTCCGGTGATCCCACACCTTAAACGTATACAGCAGGGTAGACGGTTCCCCATATCCCCCTGTCTCCATCCCGCCCAGGTCGTCGTCCGTAAAATCCGGAAATTCATCGGATAGATCCATCCCCCGCTCCCCAGCCAGGCGTCCAATGGCCAGGCGGAAAAACGCCGGTCCCCAGCTCTCCGGGATCAGAGATTCCACCGGAGTTTCCGGTTTGTCCCGGACCGGTTCTGAGGCTGAGGCCGCTCTCATACGAGGAATTTCCACAGTTTTCCAGATATAGCGATAGCTCCCGGGGATCATTTCCTCCTCGAACTCATCATCATCCCCATCTCCCTCATCGGTCAATATGAAGTAGTCTGCCTCGCTTTCGCTGGCGGAAGAAGCGCTTGGTTTAGAATGGTCCGCCGCCACGCTATTATTCCGTGCAGCACTGCTTCCGCTCGCCGTCACGATCTGCGGGGCGACGTCCTCCACCCTGCGCAGATCCTCCAGACTCAGCCCCGGCGCTGCAACGGAAAATACCAGGCGCTTTAACTCCTCACTGATCGCAGGCTGATTGTCGCTTACTTCCGGTTCCACACCGGATTGCAGCGTTCCGCTCATCTCTGCCCGCCTGGCGCCTCCCCCGCTTTCAGCGGAAGAAACCGACACTGTCTCCACTTCCTGATCATCCTTGTGGCGTCCATGGAGAATGTACCCGGTGCGGGCGGTCTTTTCCTTCAATGTGTATAAATATTCTAATTTGATGAATTTTTCGTAAGTCTCATCCCGGTCCTCCAGCATCTCTTCCTGGGCGGAGTAGTCATAGTCGTGATTGTCCTCATCCTCATTTCCCACATGAAAATCACATGTTTCACTGCACAACTCCTGCTGGGCCATCCACAGGTCGTGCAGGCGCTCATTCTCCGCCTCTGCTGCCTCAATCTCCCCCTCGTTTGTGCACTCCCCGGTAACCTCATCGTACTCTTCCTCCGGCACATCCACCCATTCCGGCGCAGGATGCCCGGTACAGTATGTCTTGCTGTAACGGTAGGATCTGATGTCCCGGTGTTCTCCCCGCCCATCCTGTCCGGTGGTAATGGTATAGCAAATATGAGTAGCCAGCGGAAACGGTTCAAACGCATTGTCGTAAAGGCAGCCGGTCCGCCCGTCCGGGCTTCCCTCCCTGTAACGATGACCGCTCAGCTGCGACCGGTCAAAATCCTCCCAAATGTCGAATACAGACCCCTCCAGTGGTTGATTTGTCTCCGCACAATATTTTTCCAGGGAGATGTTGTAGTGGGAGTCGAAGAGTTCGGTGTGGCGGTAGGGGGTGAAGGTGACGGAACCATGGGATTTAATAGATCCTGAGACCCTAAAAAATGCTTGTGCCGGAACCTCTTCATTTGCAAAGCGCCCAACCTGGTATTGATACTGTCCGTTATTCCCTGGCGTGAAAATATAAGCATAATACTTATTACCAACACCATATAAATCGGATGATCTCACCTCACCTTCCGGATAATCGGGGCCATTATATTGAAAAATAATTTTGTCTTCTGAAACCTGATAATTCCAATTTGCATCAGGAAAATTCCAAATAACCGTTTTCAACTGCGGGCATGCCGTGATATCTAAAGTTAATGTATATATACCATCTTCCAAAAACATTGCCTGTTGTGTTCCATTCCATTCCGGAAATCTTCCCCAAGATGAGTTACTAAATTCTTCAATCCCATCTTGCACAAATTCTTTTAAGCTAGCAAATTCGCTTAGAACCCTACTATTGTTCAAAATATCAGCTAGTTTTTTTTGAGCCTCCTCCTGAATCTCCCAATCCTCTGCATATCCTCCCATACATCCCCAAATATAAGTCTGAACAACTGCATAGCAAACAGGATCCCGAAGATTGGCGATATGCTGCATCCACTCATAAGCAAGAGTTATTGGGACAAACTTGTCAGAAGCGCCAACTCCTGGAATTGTTTCATCTCCTGTAGCGGTATATATCTTATATGTTGCCTTAGACCCATCCGGTAGTTTTTTTCCTGGTTCCAGACAAAATGTCGGCTGTGCATCCGAACTTACTCCCTCCTGATAGTAACTCATCATATGATGTGTTTTTCCAAAAACCGTAAAGTTTTTATTTGCAAAAATGATTAGACGCGGCCAGATTTCAACTATATCCGTGTCCGCATATGTTGGTATATAGCACAATGTCGCCGACAATATTATTACTAATAAAAATGAAATTGGCCGCTTGAGCTTCCGTAAACAATACATGCGATCCCCCTTTCAACAAATTAAAAAGACTATTGACGTATCCACACAGATTCGCCAATAGCCCTTTTCCCTTAATACTTTTATTTGGTTTTGATAAACAACTGCGCAACACTTATTTGGGTACCGTTTACATATACCCCAACTCCCGTATCACTCCATTTAGACTGTATCATCGCTACATGATGTCCCGGTGATTTTATCCAAGCGTCAAGCGCATCCTGCGCTATCTCTTCCATTGTATATCCATATACGTGGGCTGCATTCTCAGCCGCAGCAGCATATTCCAAAGTAATCACAGTCGTATAACTCGTCCCATCCGGCCGCGTATGCGAGAACTTCTCGCTCACCTCTTCCGCCCTCACCCGCGCGCTCTCCATCAATTCATCATTGATTTCCAGCTCCGCCTTTCCTTTTCGAACCCGTTCCTCATTGACCAGCTCCACGATCCGCAGGGCCAGCTCGGAGGGATCGATGTCCTCGCGTTCATTTGCCGCTCTCTCCCGGGCCTCCCGCTCCGCCGCCAGCGCGGCCTCCACGGCGTTGACTTCCGATCGGTCGGCTTCTGCCACAAACATTTTCCCATCGACCGCGACGCCCGGGTACCAATCGCCGCCGCCGGGAATCTGCGCAGTGCACACCGCTCCGTTTATCAGCAGAGCACCGTTTTCATTTACCTGCAATCCCTGACTGGCGGTGTCTGTGGAGAGATATCCATTCTCATCAAAATAGTAGTTTTCCGCAATCCCATCATGGTTACCGTCGATCCAGGCCCACATCCAGTATGGATAACTGCCGTCGTCATTCTGCCACCACCAACCGTTCCCGTCCTGCTGCCACTGTCCCGCATAGGATGGTACCGCAGCCAGCGCTGCCAGCGCGCCGGCTGCAGCAATGGCCATCACTGCTTTTCGATACGTTCTCATAGCTCCTCTTTTCTTTGGCCGGGCTTCGCGCTGCCCGGCCATTTTCCGACATTAATAACCACATTATACTACATAATCTTCTCCCTTACAATTTATTTAATAACCCCCGTCAAACTATGGCGTTTCTTATTCAATTTCCAAGGTACATCCCCTTCCGGGGCCATCCCCGCGGGCCCGGAATACAGGTGGGGCCCAGCGCCAGGCATAAGCCCCGTTCTGCTCTTATCTTCCGGTATCTCTTGCAATTCCATTTTCATCCAACTGGTAACGTTTCCCCTCCCAGACGATGGATTCCCGCACCATCCGTCCTTCCCCGTCCAGGAAATACCAGTTTCCATCTACTTCGTTCCACTGATTCCGCAAAATCCAGCCGCCGGCGCCGGCATAATACCACTCTCCTCTCCGGTCTACCCAGCACCCGGTCATCACCCGTCTGCGTTCGTCCAGACAATAGGTGTAAATCCCTACATTAACCCAGCTGTCGGCGTCCGGTCCCACATAAACCAGATCCCGGCCGCTCAGCCGGAAGCCGTCCCGCGCCTCAACATCCGGAATGCACTGCCCATTCTGATCAAAATAGCGCCACTGGCCGTCCACATGACCCCAGCAGCCCCGGATCATGGCCCCGTTGTCGCTCAGATAATACTGTTTCTCACCATCGCGGAACCAGCAGTTATTTAACATCACACCGTCCCCTCCCAGCCGATACCATTGATCCCGATACAGAACCCAGCTGTCCGCGGCCATGGTTCCATCTGCCCTGTAGTAGTACCATTTTCCGTCCCTCAGCCGCCAAAATGTGAAGACTTCCGCGCTACTTCCACGTGAAGCCCCGCCATTCCCTCCGGCTGAAGTTTGGTCGCTGCGGTCTGCCTCGCTGCCGCCATTTCCGTCAGTTTCCCCGCTGTCGCCATCTCCGTCCGGCACTGTTTCTTCCTTCTTTTTCACGATTACTTCCGCCGTGTCCTCACACGCCCGGTTGTCCTCCGAAATAACCGTCAGGGTAACCTTTCCAGGTCTGCGGGCGTAAAACCACCCATCCCGAAACGCTCCGACCTCCGGGTTGGACACCAGCATTTGGTACTCCTTATTGCCGGCGTTCTCCGGCAGCACGGTCACCTCCACCGGCAGCCGCTCTCCCTCCATAACTTCCCCGGCGCAGCTGATGTGTATCTCCGACACTCCGATCACCTGACCGGATACCAGGATCGTACAGTTTTGGGAAATGTACTCCCGTCCGGATTTCCGGTCCAAAACAGCACATTTCACTGTCACCAAACCGTCCGCCGTCCCCTTTGCCGCCAGGAGCCCGTCGCCGTTTATCTCCGCAATATCCCGGCCGGATTCCACCGACCACACGATCTCGTCCTCCTCCCGCAGCTGCGGCACAAGCCGGTACCGCAGCCTTACATTCCCCGCATGTTCCGTGATCTGGTATGCATCCTGTTCCGGCCAAATCTCCAAAAATTGGTAGTAATTTCCGTCCATCACCGTTACCTGTACGGTATCACGGACGGTAAACCCTTCCACCTCCCGGCTTACCTCCACGGAATAATCACCTGCCAAAAGTCCATGAACACAGCCCGCTCCGTCGATTTTCAGCCCGCCCGCATCCGGTTTGACCAGCAGGACGCAGTGATTTTGTTCCAGGTAAGAACCGGTGGCGCGGTTTCCGTTCACATACAGATAGGCCGGATCCCCGCTGCCCTGTATTTCCCCCTTGGCCGCACCGTCCGCTCCGCGGATCTCCGCTCTCAGCTCCGGCAGTTCCCTTCCAAGCGCGAGCTCCCGCTCTGCGCTGATATCCGTTCCATCGATCACAGCGCGCACCCGCGCCTTTCCGATCCCCTCCTTACACGTCAACAGACCGTTACCGGATATCTCAGCCAGGTCCCCGCTTTCAATCAGCTCCCAGGTAATTCCCTGGTATACCGCATCGGATGGAAAAACAACGGTCCAGAGCTGGGCGGGACAGTCCTCAGTGGCACAGGACGGCCCCAAAATCTCAAGGCGCTCGGGCCGTACCTCCACATGGACCACAGCGGTTCCACAGACAGCGGGGTCCTCCGCCAGGGAGCAGCGCACAGTGTAATCTCCGGTCCTCATCCCCTGGAAAACGCCCGAGCGGCTGATAGAACACGCGCGGCCATCCGCCTCAACCTCCCACACCACTTCCCGGTCCCCGGCTTCTTCCGGCCGGACAAGCGCCGTAAACTGCACGTTTTCCCCGCCTCCGGCCTGCGCGCTGGCGGGACTTACCTCAACCGCCTCCGCCTTCACCTGCGCCTCTTCCACATGGAACGAATACTCCGCGCTCAGACTCCGCTCCGGCAGGTCCCGGAGCACAACCGTGTAATCTCCGGCCGCCCCAGCCGTTACAGTCCCATTCTGGTCGACCTGAGCCCCTTGCGCGCCTCCTTTCATTTCCCAGGCGTAGCCCAGGACATTTCCGGCGTCCGCCGGGCTGTACCCCGGAACCAGATAAAGCTTCTCTCCCACCGCACAGCCGGTGCGGCCGTTCCGCTCGGCCACGGTCAGCTCTTGGGCGGGATTGCGAGCCGTCACCCGAAACTGGCAGACCACATTATAATACGTCAGATTGTAAAAACGGACCGTAGCCTGCACCAGCCATTCTCCGGCTTCCAGGGCCACAATCCGGGTATGATTGATCCGCACCGGCTGACTGCCCGCGGGAGCGTTCAGCACCTTGTACGCGACGATTTCTCCCTCGGATGCCTCGTCCCCCAGGCCGCAGTGAATCACCAAAGAGGCAGTTTCCCCCACGTCCAATACCACATTCTCCACCTCTCCGCGGGCTTTGCCTAACACATGCAGCCTGCACGCGGCCTCCACCGGCTGTTCGCCGCGGTAGGACGGATCTCCGGTATTCTGAAAAATCTGCTCGCCGTCCACATAAACCCTCAGCTCCACTTCCCCCGCCGGTTCCCGTTGGCAGATCAGCCCCAGCTCGCCGTCCCGCAGACCGGTAATCACAAAATCTCCGCATTCGCCGGTCCCGGTCACAGGCCGTCCGTCAAGAGTCAGTTTAACCGTCCCCTCCTCAATGTCCCTGTGCTCCACAATACCGCGCTCATTCCTATATTGGCTCTGATAATACAATGGAATTCTACACTCCCTCCCCACCGCCAGATACCACTCCTTCGGCAGTTCCAACGTGGGCAGCTGCCACTGTACCTGATACCTTCCGTACAGAACAGCCACGGTCTCCCCCTCCCGTTTCACCGTTACCCTGATATTCTCCGAAGGCGGCGCGGTTTGGGTATCCGAGGTGTATCCCCTGGCGGTGACCGCATGATCAGAATACTCCGCCCGCAGTCCCCCATCCGGGTCGGCCTTCAGTTCATATGTCAACTCATAGCCGGGGACATCGTCCAACCGGACGGCATTTCCGTACTGCACCCCATATCTCACGGTCACCGGATCACTCTCCCGGGAAAACGGCGCCTTATAGGTATAAATACTCCGGCTGCCCCGGAACTGTTGAAGGGTGCAGATCTGATCCACAGGCTGAAATTCCGCAGCAGGGCATTCCAAAAACAGATTGTAGAAACTTCCCGCGTTCTCTGCCGTCACCTGCCGGACTGCCGCAGCGCCTGTTTTCACGCCTGATACGATGATCGTGAAAACGCCCTGATCCATCAGCAGAACCTGCGGCCTGCCCTGTCCGTCCACCTGCTTCAACATTCGGCCGGTTACATTTTCCTCTCCACAGTAAATCAGGATATCGTACCGTTTTTCACAGGCTTCCAGGGATGGAAACGTCTCTCCGTTGATGTCCAGATATACCTCCCCCTGCTCGCTGTTGGCAGCCGTATAGAAAATCTGATCCCCGCCGCCGCAGTGAAACTCCGGTATCCCGCCCTCATACAGGCTCAGATCATACCGGTAGCGTTCATCTCCCGCCCGGTCCAGACAGCGCAGATTCACAGTTTCAGGCAGCGGCCAGTCCGAGCAGATCCGGTACTCTTTTCTGGACAACTCGCCGCCTTCCACCGCCCAGCGAGGCCCGGAACTCAGAAAATGGATATCAGTGAACGTGCCGGACAGACTGTTCAGCTGGTCCTCGGCCTGCGCCCTCAACTGCAAAAGTCCATCCGCTTCATCGGACACCCAAATCGGCAGCTGTTCCTCCTCCCCATAGCCCCCGCAGCGTTCAAAGACCGCGGGCCAGGAGATTCCGCTTCGCTCCCCGCTCTTCAGATATCTCCCCCGCTCCTTGTCATAAATGCGCAGTGAAAAACCATTTTGATCGTCCAAATCCGACGTATATACCGTATAAAGCTCCTCCTCGTGGAAGCTGTGCAGCTCATACCGCCGTTCCACCTCCTGGGACTGGAAGATTCCCGTCCGTCTGCTCACATCCTCCACGGTCGGCTGCCCCGTACAGGTGGAAAACTCCAACAGGTGTTCAATCCGCTCCAGCGTATATTCCCTGCCCGTGATGTCATGAAACGCCTCCCCGGCGCTTTGATCCCGGCAATAAATCCGGTCCGGGCTGGCATCCTCCGGCCATACCGACGCTGTCAGCACATACTGCCCCCAATTCCGCTCCACCGCCCTGTAGCGGATCTCAGTCGCCACCGTGCGGATCTCCACCTGGTACCCGGCCGCCGCCTGGGGATAGGCGCAGCTGGCCGCCGTCACCACCACCATGCCGTTGCCCAGCGGTCTCAAAACACCGTTCTCGTCGATTTCCGCCAAGTCCGCCCGGTCCACGCTCCAGCGCACCGATTGGTCGGCGGCGTCGGTAAGAATCCGGCAGGCGAATTCAACCTCCCTTCCCCCCGGAAGGTTCTTGTAAATCACCGGTTCCCCGTTCCGCTCCCAGAGCGGACCGGCCGGATATACCTCCAAAACCGCCGTCTGATTGGGGATCACCGTGACGTTCCGTTCATCCTCCGCCGGGTCCTTGCCGTCCGGGTCTACGGTTTCCCGGGCCGTTACCTTTGCCGTCCCCGGAGCCACGGCCTTTATTTTCCCACCATCCAGAACCTCCAGCACCCCGGGATCGGACGATGTGACGGACCAGGTGCCGGAGGTGTACTCCGGCTCCACCAGAACCTGGTATCCGCAGACCTCCCCCTCACGAAGCACATCCCGATCCAGCGTCAGCCGGATATTGAAAATATCCTTCTCCTCCGGTTCCGACACCCGCACGGAAATACTTCCGGACGCTCCCCCATAACCGGCCGTCACAGTGATCACCGCCTCCCCAGCCTTTTTCGCCGTCAGCTCCCCGTCCTGGGAAACTTCCAAAATATCCGGGGCCGACGAGGTGTAGCGCAACGCTTCATCCGACTCCACATCCTTCACCACCTGGGTCTTTGCCTGGCTTCCGGCCGCCATCTGCTCCGGGCCGGTCAATTTGATGGAGCGGATATAGGGCTTCCATGTAATTGTGCACTGTCCGCGCACCTCATGGTTGGACTTGGCTCGGAGCGTCAGTTTTGTGGTTCCCCACGCCCCCTCCTCACGGAGCCTGACTTCCCCGCGGATCAAACCCACCCCCTGTTCCACGATGCGCCAGTCCACCGGAATCCCCTCCTGTACGACCTCCGGTTCCGCCGTCCCGGGCGGCCCCCAGTTACAGGTCACATGGAGCGTCTCCCCGCTGTACAGTTCAGCGTTCCCCGGTTCCAGTTTAATCCAGCCCGGATCCCCCCGCACCTGAACGGTTATCTGCCCCGCCGCCGATGGATCCACGATAGACCTCGCCTCCAACACCGCCGTCCCCTGCCGCAGCCCGGTGACAGTTCCTTTCCGGTCATCCAGCCGCAGAACCGTGGCATCCGATACAGAAAGCTGATACCCCTCCCGGTCCGCCGGTATAATGGAAACCAGCGCCCGATCGGTTTCACCGATTCCCAGAATTCCGTCCGGGTGTGTTTCCAGCGCCACGGAAACTGACTGCACCGGACTGACAAAGGAAAATGTGTGTTCTGCCGCAGCTCCGCCTTTGTCATTGGCGGTCACACGGATCGTAACCTGGCCGTAGCCGCTGTTGCCTATGCTCCAATTCCCGCCCTCCTCCTGCCATACCCGGGCAATTCCGTCCGGATCGCCAGTGATTTCCACCCGGTAGGTTTTGTCCCCGGCATCCGCCTCAGACAGCCGGCAGACAATGGGAATGCATTCATGAATTCCCGTATAGTCAACTGGATTCTCTACCTCAATTCGCTTTACATAATCCGGCAGACGCAGAAGTGCTGCGTCCGACACCGCGCCCCAGTCTGCAAAAGCGCTCACCGTCTGTCCACAGTGGGCGCGCAGGTGCCCAAAATTCTCAATGGATTTCCACGGTCCACCGTCGATCCGGTAGTTCAGCTCCACGCGCTCAAGACTGCGCAGCCAGGGCCGGTACATAACGGTGATGTCATACTCGCCGCCTCCCATATAGTTCCAGTCCAAAACCGGTACGTCCGGCTGCTGCACGCGCACCGTTTTTTCCCGCACATCCGTGACAATGGTTTCCGTCCCGTTGTAAGTCCGAATACTGCGGATTTTCCGTGCCTCCACCAGGGCGTCCTCATACAGATACACCGGATTTCCATCCCAATCCTGAAACTCCCCGGCTCCCCCGACCCGGTATTGGATCACATCCTCGGGATAATAGTCCGGCGGAGCTTTGTAGCGTCCCAAAATCCCCCGGAAGGTGACAGCCTGCGCGCGCTTTCCGCCCTCAAGCACCAGATCACTGTCGATATAGGGTCCTGTTGTCACAAGCTCCATGGCGCTCAACCCAATGGGTTCCCTGAACAGGTTGTAGTCGCCGTACGCGTCTCGCGACTCCTCCCCCGGCTCCCGGTCAAACGCGTTTTGGTAAATGATCTCCCACTGGCTCTCATCCCACAGGTACAACAGCTCGCTGTCCCTCCCGTAAGCATCCGGGCTGCCCGCGGTGCGATACGCACCGGCAAACATCCGGTCCGCGTTGGCCAGCGACTTCGGAGCCGCCACACTGACATTTTCCCCGTCCCCGAACCGCAGACCCGTACAGTGGTCAAAGGCCTGGTTGGCCGACTCGATGCTGTCCGGCAGAAGGGGAACCTGGACCAGGCCGGTACACCTCATAAAACAGCGGTCAATGGTTTTCACCGCCTCCGGCAGTCTGGGTGAAACCGCCAGATTCGAGTCGAAAAAGGTGTCCTCCATCTCCGTCACGGAATCAGGCAGCTCTGCCTCCCCCAGGTCCGCGCCCGCTGCCAGCGCGCCCCAGAACGTTCCCTCCAGATTCTGCGCCTGCTCCGGCAGCGATCCCAGCCGCTCCAGCCAAATGCAGTCCCTGAACGTAAACCGCAGCTTCCGAATACGGCTCCCCGGGGCAAACTCCGGCGTCTCCCGGATTCCCGAACCGCTGAATCCATAATCGATGTTTTCCACCGACCGAGGGATCCGGGCGGTTTCCTCCAGCTCCGAACAGCCGGCAAACATGTATTCCATGCTCCGCAGCCCTTCCGGCAGTTCCGGCATGGCGGTGATTTCCGAGTTCTCATAGCAGTGGTTTGCGCTCACCACCGTGTCCGGAATGGTTCCGGGACTTCGCAGCGGCATAGCCCAGGCAGAGAAACAGCCGTCCATGGATACCACGGGCTTCCGGTCAATCATTGCGGGAACTTCCGTGGTCAGCGCGCCCTCCTCATCCAGAATAAAGTACCGGTATTCCTCATGGTCCAGAGAATACTGGGTCGGCTTCGCCTGGATGCGCCAGCCTCCCAGCTCCTCGTCCCACCAATAGTTCCACCACGTCTGATCCACCTTTTCACCGGATTGGTCCAGAACCTCATAAGCGTAGCTTTTGTCCGGCGAGTCCTTGATGTAGTTCAGATACCAAACGGATTCCCCGTCCACCTCCAGCTTCCCTCGGGTATTTGCCCGGGGATTCCGGACAAAAAACCGGCTGATTCCCTCCGCCTCCATATCCGGCGCATACCATTCCGCCTCGCCGGGCGTCCCGTTCCCGGGTCTTTCTCCCCCGGCCGTCTCTCCTCCGGCTGTCCCACCTCCGGGTCTCTCTCCTCCGGCCGTCTCTCCTCCGACTGTCCCGCCCCCAGGCATCTCTCCCCAGCCCGGACGCTCCCGTTCCTCCTCATTCTCCCCCGCCGCCTGCTCCGCCTCCGACTGGGTGGCGCGGGCAGCGGGCATTCCTGCCACGGTCCCGGCTTCCCGGTCCGGCTCAGCCGCCCATCCCTTCATCTCCGGCCACTGCACAGCATTTAACATAAGCACTACGGCCAACACCAGCGAACATCCCCGTTTCCACTCCATATAACCTCCTGTTCCGTACCCTTTTCCTGATTTTTGGGTACACAAAGCAATCGCCCGCAGGCTATGCCAGCGGCCCATTACATCCAGCAATCGCCCGCAGGCTATGCCAGCGGCCCATTACATCCAGCAATCGCCCGCAGGCTGCGCCAACGGCCCATTACATCCAGCAATCATCCGCCGGTCCTGCCGGCGAATCACCGTATCCAATCAAACGCTCCAACTGTCAACCCGCAATATCCAAATTTGCGGTACGCAAAAAAGACTGTGGCAATCCCACCGCCGCCGGACAGCATTCCATTTTCAAGGTACACTTTTTCCAATTTAATACAAAAAATCGGGAAATCCATGATCCAGAACCGATACATGGAGCTGTGCAAACGCACAGACAGAACACAGAACTGTGTTTCTGTAGAACATATTATATAGGACCCTTGACAAATAATCAAGGGCAAATTTAAAATTTATAGTTTATTGATCCATAACGTCCCGCATCTGCTCCGTAACCGGCTTGTAGCCGTCCTTGTTCAAAAGACCGTTGAACACAGAGTCATACAGGGCCAGCAGCATCGCAGCCGCGGCCACAGCCGCCAGACATTTCAGCCAAAATTTCATCTTCCCGCCTCCTCGCGCAAATCCGCCGGATCCTGATCCATTATCGTGCTACTATAGAGTATGGACGAAAATCACAGCAAACATTAAGAAAAATTGTAACGTCCTATCTCAACCGCCCGCCGCCTTTTCCGGATTCTCTTAAATTTCAGTATATCACAAAAATCCCGGAGCCGATACCCTCAATCGCAGCGCCCCATAGCACTCAAACAAAAAATGAGGGCGCAGCCATCGCTTTACGCCCTCACAATCTCATTTACATTAACACAGCTTTCTATGGCCTGAACTGGCTGTAGCTGTGCCCCGGCTGCATTCCGCCCCGGTAGGAGGCCAGCTCGCTCACCGTCACCAGCTGATATCCCCTGGCCGTCAGTTCGGGGATCAGGGTCACCGCGGCATCCGCGGTGGGATCGTAGATATCGTGCATCAGAATGATATCTCCGTCCTTCACCTGGCTCAGCACCGTCTCGATGGTCTTCTGCGAGTTCTTGTGCTGCCAGTCCCGAGTATCGATGGACCACATCACCGCGGGCATCCCCATGGAACCCAACACCGCCAAAGACGCGGCATCCTTATAGCCGCCCGGCGGACGCAGAAGCGTCGGAGCCACGCCGCAGACCGCCTGGATCTTCTGGTTGGTGGAACCCACCTGGCTGCGGATCCCATCCGCCCCGATCTTGGTAATATATTTGTGGTCGTAGGTGTGGTTCGCCACCTCACAGCCCTGGGCCGCCATCCGCCTGATCACATCGGCGTTGGAGTCCACCCGGGAGCCGACCATAAAGAACGTCGCCCTGCCGCCGTTGGCCTGCAGGCTGTCCAAAATCCGGCTGGTCACCGAGGTTCTGGGGCCGTCGTCAAAGGTCAGCGCAATCATCGGCCTGGAGGGATCGATCCCGGAAGCAGGCGCCGCCGCGTCGGCGGGAGGCTCCGCTCCCTTGGCCACGATGCCCACGCGAATTCCATCCACGCGAAGCCCCGCGCCTTCCTGTCCGGCTGTTGCCTCGTTCGCCGCCCAGTCGGTCCAGGACCCGTTTTGCAGGACCCGGTAATAAATATCATAGCCGGAGGCGGAATCTCCGTAAAGGCCGAAGCGCACAGCTTCCAGGGGCATCTCGCCGCCCGCGCCGCCGGTCTCCGCTCCGTCCTCAGCCCAGTCGAGCCAGCCGGAACCGCTTAAATTCACCTGGTAACGCACGCCCACCTGCGCCCCTGCGGGGATGTTGATCAGGTTCGCCTTCAAGGCCGTCACCCAGCTACCGCCGGGGGCCTGAAGCGCCGTGTTGTCCAGCTTTGTATCCGTCCATCCCTGAGGATGGAAAAAAACGCTGTAATTGATCTGAAGCGGCTGCCCCGAATCTCCCGCCGGAGGCTGTTCCGGCGTCTGAGGCTGTGCGCCCCCGTCGGTCTGAGCCGCTCCCGCGTCTCCGGCCTGAACCTGACCGCCGTCCCCGGGCTGCTCCGGCGTCTGAGCCGCCCCTCCGCCACCTGTCTGATCCTGAGACGGAGCCTGCTCCTTTACAACACCCGGACCGCCCTGCTCCGCGGCCGTCTTGGCCGCTCCCACTCCGGTGGAACCCGCCAGGGCGCTCATGCCCGGCAGAGAACACATCAGCCCGGCCGTCAGCAGAACCGCCAACAGCTTTCGTTTCCGATTCGATAAAACCATTCCCACATTCTCCTTCTACTTCCAATATTTTCCATCCAGTCTCAATGTTTTCCAAAGACCTTCCGGCAAAGCAGCACATATTCATCGTAATAAAAATGTGTGCTCAGTTCTTCCAATGCATCTGCGATGCCGCAGTAATACCAGGCATGCATTTTTTTCTCCTTAACGTTAAAACGCTCCCACACAGCGTCTCCGATCACCATGTAGTCGCGCGCCGTGCTGCGCATATTGCTCAGCTTGTCCCCCAGGGCCAGAATCTTCACGTCCCGGCTGGAATCCGCCAGATGGCTCAGCGTAAATGCCTTGCGCTGTTCCCAGGACTTGCTTTTGTCCTCGCTCTCCGCCAGAACCAGCTCCTTCACGCGGTTTCCAAACCGCGCCTCCAGCTCTTCTCCCGTCACGCCCGCATCCTCCACCACATCATGGAGCAGCGCCGCCGCGATCATCTCCTCCTCGTCGGTAAAGCCGGATACGATCACCGCCGTCTCCATGGGATGTACAATGTAGGGGATTGTGGTTCCCTTCCGAAAGGTTCCCCTGTGTACCCGCTCCGCAAATGCGGCCGCCTCTTCAATCATAACAATAGCTCCTTTTGCCTTGGCATGTCCTTTTGGGGTTCTCTTCCATTCTACCACAAACCGGGGGCATTTAGTAGTCCCATCTTAAACTTTGGCGCTTGCCGGGAAAACCGCGGCGCGCCCCCGCGCGGCAACAACCCTGGCTGAGGAACAGTTACATTCTATCACAATTACATTAAGAATCACCGCAGGATTACTTTAGATTTTCTTACAATATCTGAAAGGTCAACGAATTTGCGTCATTTCCAGCAGTTTCTGGGACGGGCGGGCAATTTAATTACTTGTAAGAAGAAACATTTTCTGATATGCTATAGGAGTATTTTTACGATTACCACAGGAGGTTTTTATGAATCACCATTCATCATACAGCGCACCGCGCAGCGAGCGTTCCCTTTCCGGCGGCAGCTCCTACTCTCCGCGCGGCGGCCGCAATAAAAAGCGCAACTCTTATCCCAAACGAAGCTGGAAGGACAACCGTGTTCTGTTCACAATGGTCTGCATCGTCCTCCCATTGGTTGTGCTCAACCTGTTCATTTTCTTCCTGGCCACCTCCACGCCCAGAGTGGAACTGACCGTAGGCGACACCAAGGATTACAAGTCCCTGGACATCTCCATCAAGGTCAAGTCCCTGCTGCCCGTCAAGTCCCTGAAGGTCACGCTGGAGTCCAACGAGGTGGAGCTGGAGCGCAATAAAAATACATACACCGCAACGCTCACCAGCAACGGCGTGCTGGAGATCCAGGCGACCGGCTGGAACGGCATGAGCGCGGCTCCCATCTACGAGGCCATCTCTCCCCTGGACGATTCCTTTCCCACGGTGGACGAGAACTATACCATTGAAAACGACGTGCTCACCATTGTGGTGGACGACAGCCAGTCCGGCGTGGACTACGCGGGAATCTATGGCGTGGACGCCAACAAGCAGAATGTAAAGCCCCTCTCCGCCGACGCGGAAAGCGGGATTGTCACCCTGCCCATGACCACCGACAGCCTGACCGTATACATTCAGGACTACGCGGGCAACCAGATCTCCCCGGTCTACAGCAGACGGGTGGAGGGAATGGAGAACAGCACCTCCGGGTCCGGGGAAACCTCCGGGGATAGCGGCTCCAAGTCCCAGGAGGAATCCAACAGCAGCTCCGCTGCCAAGGAGACCACAAAAGCCAAGGAGACCACAAAGGCTAAGGAAACCACCAAAGCCAAGGAGACCACCAAAGCCAAGGAGACCACCAAAGCCAAGGAAACCACAAAGGCCAAGGAAACCACCAAAGCCAAGGAAACTACCAAGGCCAAGGAAACCACAAAGGCTCCGGAAACCACCAAAGCCCCGGAGACGACGAAGGCTCCGGAGACCACCTCCGCACCGGAAAACGGCGGTCCCCAGCCCGGCACCCTGGCCCCGGTTCAGGATCCCGCCTCCGCTCCCACCACAGCGGCCTCCGACTCCCCGGTCGAGCCCACAGGCGGCGGCGAAGAGATCATCGTCCCCGTACTTTAATTCACCAAACGCAGAGGCAAAAGCGCCCGGCGGTTCCAACACCATGGAACCCGCCGGGCGCTTTTTTCGCTCTGGTTTTATCAAATCTGGCTTCTATTTTCCAGCCGCCACGATCTGGTCGATAATGTCCACATAATCCGCGCAGTACAGCTCGTACATCGGGGAAACCGCATCCTGGAACCGCGCCTTTTCCTCCGCTGACAGCTCCGTAATCACGCAGCCCGCTTCCCGGATCTTCTGCTCCGAGATCTTTTCCCGCTCCTGCCACAGCTTCCGCTCATAGACCGCGGATTCCTGCGCACATTCCCGGATGATGTTCTGGTATTCCGGGGACAGCTTATCCCAGGTGGACTGGGCCACCAGCTGCAGCTCCGGCACTCTGGTATGCTCGTCAATGGTATAATATCCGGCCACCTCGTAGTGCCTGGTGGACTCGTAGGAGGGCCAGTTGTTCTCGGCCCCGTCGATTTTCCCGGTCTGCAGGCCGGAGTAGACGTCTCCGTAAGCCATGGGAACCGGGTTGGCCCCCAGCGCCTTGATGGTGTCCACCATCAGCTCCGATTCCTGAACCCGGATATTCATCCCCCGAATGTCCTCCAACGTCTCGATGGGGCGCACCGAATTGTAAAAATTCCGGGCCCCCGCGTCGTACCAGGACAGCGGAATGAGGTTGGAATCCCCGAAGGAATTCATAAAGTCGTCGCCGATTTTCCCCTCCAGGACGCGCCACATGTGCTCCGGCCCGGTGTAGAGGTAAGGCATCTGCAGCACGTTCAGCTTGGGCACGAACTCCGCAAGGGGCGACAGGGACACCCGGGCGAAGTCCACGCCGCCGAACATAAGCTGCTCGATCACCGAGCGCTCGTCCCCCAGCGTGCCCCCGGCGTTGACCTGGATTTCGATCTTCCCGTTGGTCCGCTGGTTCACCAGCTCAGCGAACTTGTAAGCCCCCTGGGTGGTGGGATAGTCCTCCGCCTGGTTCTCAGCGTAGGTGAGCACAAATTCCGGAACCACGGAATCCGCCTTTCCTCCCCTTGCCCCTGCGCATGCGGTCAAAAGCGCTGCGCCGCACAGGAGAAACACCGCCATTTTCATTTTCACCGCGCCTCTCCCCCCTTCTCCTGCCCCAGCCAGTTCGCCCTCTGCCTCAATATCCCCTGATCCATCCCTCGTTCCTCCAAATCCATCAGACCTCCTCACAAACCGGAATCCCGGGCAGTCTCACCCGGGCCCGGCGGCCCCGGCAAGAAACATAAAGCCGGACCCGCCGGGGTCCAGCCATTATCCCTTTACCTTTGAGGCAATATAGCTGTAAAATGCCGCCCGGTCCGATCCCAGCACCCGGTTGCTCAGCACAAATCCGTGGGTGGTGTCCGAAAAAATGACAATCATGGTAGGCTTTTTGGAAATTTTCTTCACCTTGCTCCACGCCAAAACAGCGTCCTTGTCCCCTGTCAACACATGCAGCCCCGCGTCGTCGAATCCCACCCGGGTGTCCGCCGTGATCCCCGCCGCCTGCTTCTGCGCCTTGCGGTACACCGCTATGGGCTGGATCACCGTAAACAGAAGGCTGCACAGCAGAACAAGCCCTCGCATGAGATTGCTCAGCTCCGGCCATCTGGAAATGCCCATGACGATGATCGCCACGGTAAAAATAATGTTGCAGAGTCCCACCAAGGAACCATAGGTGTAATACATGGACAGCTGCCACAGTTCGGCAGCCGTGTTCCGGTAAGTGTACTGGTATTTCATAACCGGTTCCCCTTTCGCCAATCACAGTTTCGGCCTTCGACGCCCGCCCCGGGCCGGCGTAAAAACCGTTTCTTATATAATCAGGCATTAACTCACGTTAATGCCTGATTATAAAATCATAGCGTAATTTTACGGATTATGCAAGCCCCGCAGCCTTTATTTCGCCATGCCGCCCAACACAGAAGGCAGCCACAGGCTGACCGCCGGGACAAAGGTAATCAGCAGCAGGGTGATAATCATACACAGGTAGAATGGCAGCGTAGCCTTTACCACCCGTTCCATGGGCACCTTTGACACAGCGGAACCGATGAACAGCACCGCGCCCACCGGCGGGGTCAGAAGGCCGATACCGCAGTTTAAAACAACCATAATACCGAACTGGATGGGATCGATACCGATGGAGGTAGCGATGGGCAGCAGGATCGGCGTCGCGATCAGAATGATAGGTGCCATATCCATGATACAGCCCAGAACCAGCAGGATCAGATTCAGCATCAGCGCCAGCAGAATCCGGTTGTCCGTCAGACCGGTCATAGCCTTAGCCGCCATATCCGGCACATGCAGCTGGGTCAGGCAGTTGCCGAAAATGTTGGAGGTGGCGATCAGGATCAGCACGATGGAAAGCGTATCCACACAGTCTCCCAGGACCCGCCAAACGCCCTTCCAGTCCAGTCCCCTGTAAATGAACACGCTGACGATCAGGCTGTAGATAACCGCGATTGCGGCGGACTCGGTGGCGGTGAACACGCCTCCAACCACGCCGAACACCACGATCAGAACCGCGGCCAGGGCCCAGAAGGAGATCCCCAACTGCTTAAACAGGTTGATCAGGCTGAACTTGTCGCCCTTGGGGTAATTGCGCTTTACGGAAATGATATAGGAGCCGATCATCAGGCTCAGCGCCAGCAGAGCACCGGGCAGATATCCGGCTAAAAACAGGCTTCCCACGGAGATACTGCCTGCCGTGGTGGCGTAAATAACCATGTTGTGGCTGGGTGGCACCAGAAGTCCCTCACAGGAGGAGGTGATGGTGACCGCGGTGGAGAAATCGTCGTCGTAACCCTGATCCACCATCATGGGAATCAGAATGGAACCCAGGGAAGCGGTGTCCGCGGAAGCGGAGCCGGAGATTCCGCCGAAGAAATAGGAGGCCACGATATTCACCATCGCCATGCCGCCGCGCATCCAGCCCACACAGGCGTTGGCCAGCGCGATCAGCTTTTCGGAAATACCTCCGGAACCCATGAGACAGCCCATGGTGATAAAGAAGGGGACCGCCATCAGGCTGAAGGAGCTGATTCCCTTAACCATCAGCTGGCAGACCGAGTTTAAGTTCTTGCCCTGAGCCAGAAGGCAGAGCACGGAAGAGAGAGCCACCGCGTAGGCGATGGGGAAACGCAGGAGCACCATCAGGAAGAAACTGCCCAAAAGGACAACGATTGCCATTGTGTTTGCATCCATTATCGATTTTCCTCCTTTACAAAAATTCCCTTAACATGGTTGTACAGGGCCTCGATCTCAAAAATAATCATCGCCACGCCTGCCAGAGGCACGGGGAAGTACATCCAGAATCTGGAAACCTTGGGCATGCTGACGTAGGTTCCCTTGGAGCCGATCCCGGTAGCGTATCTCCAGCCCACGGTGATCATAATAAAAGCCAATATCAGAACCGCCACGTCCGCGAAAATGTCCAGGGCCTTTACCGCCCATTTTGGCATGTAACCGTCCAGAGCGGTCATGCGGATATGAGCACCACGGCGGATGGCCAGAGCCGCGGAGAGCACCGCCATGTACGACATGCAGGTCAAAACGACCTCCTCGCTCCAGGCCGGATCCGGTATAAACGGTATGTAACGGCCCGCAACCGCCATACTTGTAATCGCAATATCAATGACCAAAAGCACCTTGCATACAAACAGCACGACTTTGTAAGTCAGATCGTAAAACGGTTTAATCCTGTCAATCTTTTCAAAAATAGCCGGCATATTGATCCCCCTTTCAAAAAATCAGGCACAGAGGCATTGCTCCCCTGTGCCCTTAAATAGTGGCAATTTACTTCATATCAAGGATCTGCTGGTACAGCTCGGCGTTATCCTTCGTGGACTCGTTGATGATGTCCTTACAAGCTTCCTGCCAGGGAGTGATGTCGTCTACCTCGATCACATTGATTCCATCTGCCTTCAGCTCGTCAAGCACCTTATTCTCAGCTTCCTCGGAAATCTGACGGTTGAACTCGGAAGCCTCTTTGCCGGCCTGCATCAGGATATCCTGCTGCTCGGGGGTCAGCTTATCCCATGCCTCATCCGTGATGATAACCTGGATTGCGCCCAGAGTATGACCGTCGAGGATCAGGTTGGGGGCAACCTCCTGGAATGCGTTGGACTTGTAGTTTGCGATGGGCTGCTCAGCGCCGTCCACAACGCCAGTCTGCAGTGCGGAGTACAGCTCGTTGAAGGATACAACCGTGGGGCTGGCTCCTAAGCCTTCCACCATGCCGTTCATGATCGGGTCGTTGGACACACGTAGCTTCATGCCCTTTAAGTCGTCTAATCCGGTGATCTCTTTCACGGTGAAGAAATGACGGAAACCTTCCTCGCCGTAGAACAGTCCTCTCACGCCTGTGCCGTTCTCGTGGGGCTCAAGCAGGAACTGGGGAGCTAAGTCGCTGTTTACAAAGTTCCAGAAATGATCGCGGCCTGCGAAGGTATAGGGTACGGATAACAGTTTGGACTTCTCGCCGCCGTAGCTGGTCAGAGCAAATGCGGAAATACGGGAGATCTCAATGGTTCCGCCACCGCCCAGCATGGTATCCAGAACGTCGTTCTCAGAACCCAGAACGCCGCTGGCCTGCAGGTCGATCTTGATGGCGCCGCCGGACAGCTCCTCAACTCTCTCTTTGAACTTGGAATCGGTCTGGCCAACGATGGTGTCTAACGGGTTTACTTCCGCCATAACCAGGGTAACTTCCGGTCCAACCGGCTCCTTCGCCGTGTCCGCAGCCGCCTCGGAACCTGCCTCGGTAGCAGCTTCAGTCGCAGCTTCGGTTGCCGCCTCGGTCTTCGCCTCAGTCGCAGCTTCGGTTGCCGCCGCCGTGGTCTCCTTGGCGCCGCCTCCGCAACCGGTCAGAGCGGATGCTACCATAACTGCGCACAGCGCTGTGCTAAGCCATCTTTTTTTCATGTCACATGTCCTCCTCTTAATACATTTTTTATATGTTCTTTTCTAAATCATAACGTTTTTCTTACGTTATATTAATTATAAGAGGAAAAACACGTTCTGAACATGGTAATTTTTTGTGAATCATAGTAGTATTTTAACCTGTTTTAGCATTTTATTTATGCACAAGGCACAGTTTTATCTTTATACAATCTTTATCCCCTCTGGAAAATGTACAAACGGTATTCCGTGGGGCTCTGGCCCGTAATCCGCTTGAATACTTTGGCAAAATAGTTGGAATCTCCGTAACCCACCGCCTTGCCGATCTCCTTCACGTTGACCGTGGGCTGCTCCAGCATCTTCTTCGCCTCCTCCACCCGGTACTCCGTCAGGTAGGAGGTGAAGTTCTTGTTGAAGCACTGTTTGAACAGCTTGCAGAAATACGGCTCGGAGTAATTCATGGTGCGTGCCAGCTCCTGCATGGAGATATCGTACATGTAATTTTCGCGGATGTACTGGCTGATCAGCTCCGCCACCTTGGACAGGCGGATATTTCCGTCCTCCTCCATCTCCTCCCGCGGCTCCTGGGCGGCGGCTGTCTCCCCGGCTCCCATCCCCGCTGCCTGGCCCCGGCCGCTTAAGGCCACCGCGTCCGCCAGATGCTCATCCGTAAGCCGCATGGCCTCCTCCATCACCAGCATCAGTTCCTGCTCGTCGTAGGGTTTTAACAGGTAATCCAACGCGCGGATCATAATCGCCTTTTTGGCATAGGAAAATTCGTCAAAGGCGGTGAGGAAAATGATGCAGCAGTCCTTGTCCGTTTCCCGGATCCGCTGCGCCGCCTCGATGCCGTTAATTCCCGGCATCTCGATGTCCAGAATCGCAATCTGGATCTTCTCCTCCTCGTAGATGCGCAGGGCCTCACGCCCGTTTTCCGCCTGGAAAATGGCGCACTGGTCCCCCAGATTCTTGTGGAGCGTTTTGTAAAGAACCGCCCGCTCGATCATCTCGTCGTCCGCAATCAACACACGATACATACTCTCTCCCTCCTCACCTCTGTCACTGCTGTACGGGATTCATCTCTGCGTCCTGCGGAATGGTCATCTGCACCACCGTCCCGCTGCCCTCTCTGCTGTACAGTTTCAAACCTCCGCCCTTATACATGGTGTTAATTCTCTGGTAAATATTCCCAAGTCCAATGCCGATACCCGAGGTCCTGCTGCCCTGCATGGCCTCCGACAGCTCCCGGCAGCGCTGCTGTGACATACCGACTCCGGTGTCCGCCACGGAAATGATCACACTGCCACCCTTTCTCCAGATGCGGATCACGATTTTCCCGCCCTGCTCCTTTTTGGAAAGCCCGTGGATGATGGCGTTTTCCACCACCGGCTGCAGGGTGAACGCCGGCACCATCACCCTGTTCGGGTCCACTTCCGCCTTACACTCGTAGCCGATCCGGCTGCCAAACCGCATCTGCTGTAAATACATATAGTCCTGAACCACCTTCAGCTCCCGCTCTAACGGAACGATCTGCTCCGAGGTCTTTAAGTTGTAGCGGAACAAATTGCTCATGCTGGCGATCATGCGCTCCGTGGTGGCCGCCTCCTCCAGCTTAGCCATGCAGGCGATCATATTCAGCGTGTTAAACAGGAAATGCGGGTTGATCTGGCTCTTTAGAAGCTCCAGCCTGGCCGCGTCCAGGCGTTTCTCCATCTCGATCTTTTCCAGCTCCTCCTTGTGCAGCAGCTCCGCCATCTCATTATTCTCTTTCAGGGTGTTGATATAGCCCTCCGTGGCATGCTTCATCTTGTTGAACGCCTTAACCAGCTCTCCCATCTCATCCCGGTTTGGCACGGTCAGGTCCTGCCCGCTGAAATCATTTCTGGCGATCTTGCGGGCGTTGTGGGCCATTTTCATCATGGGCGAAACCAGCGCCGCGGCCAGCAGCCGGGTCAGCCCCATGACAATAATCATCATGACAACGGAAAAAATCAGAATCAGATACGGCATGTCGTAGAATACGGAAACCTTTTCCTGATAGCTGGCGTTTCCGTACTTCAGCGTAACCTGCACCAGCCGCCTGGCATAGTTCTGAAGGTAGGACTGCATGGCATAGATCCGGTAGAGCTCGGGCACAAAGCCGTCCTCCTCCGGGTCCATTTCCAAAAGCAGATCCCGGGCTGCGCTGTAGCTCTCATACCCGTTGCGCAGGTTCCAGGTCCTGGCGTACCGTTCCTGGCCGATCTGGCTGTAGCTGAAGGGCAGGGAGAGCAGGCAGCGTTTGGTCCGCACGCAGGCCAGCACGTACTCCTCGCGCCGCTCCTGCGTCCGGCTCCGGACATAGGACTCGAAGGCGCTGACTTCCAGCTCCAGGGCTTCCTGGAAATCATGGCAGCGGGAATTGTCCTGCAGTATTACATTGAAACTGTCCAGGGAAAAGTTCATGATGCGGAGATTGAAGGCAACCGACAGCCCCATGACCAGAATGACCATGGCAGCGAAGGCCCCGAGCTTTTTCTTCAGAGAGATTGTAAACCATAGATTCTTAACGTATTCCAGCATACCCCTACCCCGCCTTAAAGCCGGAAACAGCCCCGCGCCCAGCGTCCGTTCCCGGTGTAAAACGGCCCCTCACCAGTATGATGAGAGGCCAGCTCTTTGTTAATTATTTTAACAGCAGATGGGATAAAAGTCAATCAAACCGCCGCAAAACCGGCGGGGCGCAGGGCCGTTTCCGTTACTGACCACAGGTAATATCCCGCGAGGCGTTTTTTGTGAGTGGAGCGCAGCGGAAGTCACAGAAAACCCGAGGATAGCGGCGCGAAACGGCGTTTTTTGCCGTTTCTGTGCATCGCGAAGCGTGTTACTGGGAACGGAGCGGACAGTAACCCGTTTCCCTATCAGTCCTGGGAATCCTTATCGTTCTCCTCCTTGGGGGCGGCCAGCTTCTTCAGCTCCTCCTTCACCGTGGCCAGCTTCTTCTGGGCACGCTTGGCGGTGGAAAGTTTTTTCGGCTCTTCTTTTGCGGTGGACAGCTTTTTCTGTTCTTCCTTCGCAGTGGACAGCTTTTTCTGTTCCTCTTTCGCGGTGGAAAGCTTTTTCTGCTCCTCCTTCGCAGTAGATAGCTTTTTCTGTTCCTCTTTTGCGGTGGAAAGCTTTTTCTGCTCTTCCTTCGCAGTGGATAGCTTTTTCTGCTCCTCCTTCGCGGTAGATAGCTTTTTCTGTTCCTCTTTCGCGGTGGAAAGCTTTTTCTGCTCTTCCTTCGCGGTAGAAAGCTTTTTCTGTTCTTCCTTCGCGGTAGAAAGCTTTTTCTGCTCCTCTTTCGCGGTAGTCAGCTTCTTCTGCTCTTCCTTCGCAGTCGTCAGCCGCTTCTGCCCCTCTTTGGCGGCGTCAGGCTTTTTCACTTTTTCGATAGCTGGCTTCTCTTGACCACCCGCGGCGTCAGGCAGCTTTCCTTCCGCTTTTGCAGTCTCCGGCCTGGCCGCAGCCGGTTCCCCGGCTTTCGCCTTGGACGCAGCCGCTTTCTTCGGTTTCTCCGCCGTCACAGGCTTTTCAACCTTAACCGCCCCATCCGCGGGCTCCTGCGCGGTTTTGGCCGCTGCGGGTTTACCGGTTTTTGCAGCCTTTGGCGCGGACTTTACCGCAGCCCCGGCCGCTCCGGGTTTCTTCTCCCCTTCCGCCTGGCCCGCCGCCTTGGCAGCCGCTTTCCCGGCCTTACCGGCGGCCGTTCCCGCTTCCGCCCTGGTTCCGGCTTTTTTCGCCTTTCCGGTCTCTGCCTTGCGCGCTTTCTTGGGCGCGGCCTCAGGCGTGCAGGTGAAAATGCTGACGCTCATGGGAGCCACATTGATCTCAATGGAGTTCTCCAGGTCGTCCCACTCCAGCTTCCTGGACGTTTTCACCCGCGGATTGGGAGCGCCGCTGCCGCCGAACTCTGCGGCGTTACTGCTCAAAATTTCCTTGTATTTGCCCTCAAAGGGCACGCCCACGCGGAATTTCTCATGGGCCATATTGTCGAAGTTGCAGACGAACAGCAGACTTTCCTCCGGCTTCTTCGTCTTGCGCACAAAGATGATCATGCTCTCCTGCTGGTAACTGCAGTTGATCCACTGGAAGCCCTCCGGGTCGTAATCCATGGCGTACATGGCCGGATATTTGCGGTAAAGTTCGTTGAGCGCCTTCATATAATCCTGAATCTGTCGGTGCGTATCCGTCTCCAACAGCTCCCAGTCCAGAGAGGCGTTCTCGTTCCACTCCCTCACCTGGGCGAAATCCTGGCCCATGAACAGCAGTTTTTTGCCGGGATGGCCCATCATAAACCCGTAAGCCGCCCGCAGATTCTCCGCCTTCTGTTCCAGGTCCGCGCCCGGCATCTTTCCGATCATGGACCCCTTGCCGTGCACCACCTCGTCGTGGGAGAACACCAGAATAAAGTTCTCGCTGTAAGCGTACAGCATGGAGAACGTCAGCTCGCCGTAATTATTTTTGCGGAACAGCGGGTCGCAGCGCATGTAGTTGGTAAAGTCGTTCATCCAGCCCATGTTCCACTTGAAGTCAAAGCCCAGCCCGCCCTTCTTCGGCTCCCCGGTGACCATGGGCCATGCGGTGGATTCCTCGGCGATCAGCACCGCGCCGTCCTTGCGGCCCTTGAATACAGAGCTTAAATGCTTCAGGAACTCCACGGCCTCCAGGTTCTCATTGCCGCCGTAGATGTTCGGCACCCACTCTCCGTCGTTCTTGCCATAGTCCAGGTACAGCATGGAGGCCACCGCATCCATGCGGATGCCGTCGGCGTGATACTTGTCCGCCCAGAACAGGGCGTTGGCGATCAGGAAATTGGAAACGCCCGGCCTGCCATAGTTGTAAATCAACGTGCCCCAGTGGGGGTGCGCGCCCTGGCGCGGGTCCTTATGCTCATACACGCAGGTCCCGTCAAAACAAGCCATACCGTGGGCATCCCGCGGGAAATGGGCCGGAACCCAGTCCAGAATCACGCCGATCCCCTGGCGGTGCATATAGTCCATGAAATACATAAAATCATCCGGAGTGCCATAACGGCTGGTGGGCGCGTAATAGCCCGTCACCTGATAGCCCCAGGATGCATCCAGAGGATGCTCCATCACCGGCATCAGCTCCACATGGGTGTAACCCATCTCCTTCACGTAATCCGCCAGCGGACCCGCGATTTCCCGGTAATTGTAAAATTCCGAGCCGGTGATCTCCTTGCCTTCCGCGTCCAGCTCCAGCTCCTTGCGTTTCCAGGAGCCCAGATGAACCTCGTAAATGGACACCGGGCCGGTAAACAGCTCGTCCTTCGCCCGTTTCTCCATCCAATCCCGGTCCTGCCACTGATACCGTCCGATATCCCAGACCACGGAGGCCGTGTCAGGGCGCAGCTCCGCGTAATTGGCGTACGGATCGGCCTTCAGCATGGGGAGTCCTGCCTTGGTCTTGATCTCATACTTGTAAATCTGCCCCGGCTTCAGGCCGGGAATAAACAGCTCGAAAATGCCGGAGTCCCCCAGGAGACGCATGGGATGGCGGCGTCCGTCCCAGAGGTTAAAATCGCCCACCACGCTGACCCGCATGGCGCAGGGCGCCCAGACTGAGAAATAAACGCCTTCCACGCCCTTGACGGTCATGGGGTGCGCGCCCATTTTCTCGTAAATCCCATAGTGGATGCCCGCGTTGAATTTCTTCAAATCCTCGTCCGTGTACTGCGGCGCATAGGAGTACGGGTCATGGATTTCCTCGGTGGAGCCGTTGTCATAGGTCACAATCAGCGTGTAAGCCGCCATGCTCTTGCGCGGGATCAGCGCTGCGTAAAATCCGGCCTCGTCCGCCAGCTCCATGGGGTACTTGCGGCCCGTGCTGGTGATCTTAACCGTGATAGCCTGTGCGGTGGGAATCAGCGCCTGCACCAGCAGACCGGAATCCGTCAAATGGGGACCCAAAAGCCCGTGGGGATTGTTTCCTTCCGAATATACCAATTCCTCAATCCCAGCCCAATCCATCAAATCATATAAAGTTTGTTCCATAATTGGAGCCCCCTTTTCTTTTTTTATTCTCGCGATCAATCAAAATGCGTCCGGCCCTCAAAGGGTGTCGGCCCTGTCCTTTATATTCTGCTGAAAATTAATAATATCATGCTCGTACTCCTGATCCATGTAGGAGGAGGTAATCATGAAATCCGCGCTGGCCTTGTTGTTGGCGATGGGAATGTCGTAGACCTGCGCGATGCGCAGCAGCGCCTTCACATCCGGGTCGTGGGGCTGCGCGGTCAGCGGATCGGAGAAAAAGATCACGAAATCGATCTTGCCCTCCACAATCTTGGCGCCGATCTGCTGGTCTCCGCCCAGGGGGCCGCTGTTGTAGCCCTTCACCGGAAGTCCGGTGCTGTCCGTGATCATTCTGGCCGTCGTCCCTGTACCGCAGAGAAAATGCTTTGCCAGCACCTCCCTGTGCTCCTGGCACCAGTCGATCAGCTCCCGTTTCTTTTGGTCATGGGCAATCAGCGCTATATTTTTCTGTTTTCCAATCGTCATGGTTAAATAGTCCATAGGTCCATCCTTTCTGTCTGCAGGTCCTCTACTCCGTCACTGTGTTGGTGATGCTGCCGATGCCCTCGATGCTGCATTCCACCACGTCCCCGGGCTTTAAGAATCTGGGCGGGTCAAAGCCCATTCCCACCCCTGCGGGCGTGCCGGTGGCGATCACCGTGCCCGGCTTCAGGGTCATGCCCTGGGAGAGCTCGCTGACAATGTGGTCGATTCCGAAAATGAGCAGGTCCGTGTTACTGTCCTGGCGCAGCTCGCCGTTCACTCTGGACTGTACCTGTACCTTAGGCGGATAGGGAAGGCTGTTCACCGTGGCGATGCAGGGACCCATGGGTAAAAATCCGTCCAGGCTCTTTCCGAAATACCACTGTTTGTGCCGTGTCTGAAGGGTTCTGGCGCTGACATCATTGATGATGGTGTAACCGAACAGGTAGTCTTTCACCTGTTCCGGCGCCACATTTTTCGCCTCCTTGCGGATGATGACCGCCAGCTCCGCCTCATAATCCAGGTCGGCGACGATATCGCGATGGCTGGGAATCCCTTCCCCCGTGGCCACCGCCCGGTCCACCCGTTTGGAAAAATAGATCGCGTAAGGGCGCTCGCCGCCGAAGGCCTCCTTCTTGAAGCGGGCCGATTCCTCCGCGTGGGCCATGTAGTTAATTCCCAGGCAGATCACGTCCTGAATCGGATTGGGGATGGGGGCCAGAACCTTCACCTCGCTCCAGGGCGCGGCCCCATCGATCCGGCTATTCTCCAGGCCGGAGGCGTGCTCTAAAAGCTGCAGTTCCGAATCGCTGATATGCTCGATCACCTCCTGCATGGTGGTGTAATCCATGCCGAGGGACTGCAACGGATAGATCCACTTCTCATCCTGGCTCACCACGCCCAGCTTCACCTTACGTTCAATTTCATATGTTACCAGTCTCATGCTGTCCTCCTGCTTTTTGTCCGGCTTCGTCCGCTTCCGGCCTGCCGCCACTTCCAATTATGATTTTTTGTATTTTCTACTTTATCACATTTTTCCGAATTTTTCTATGTTTTTGGCCCTCTTTCTTGAAACAATACAGCTTGCGCTTGTGTGAGAAGTATTGTAGTGGGAATAGTTGAATTTATCAGACAGATCGGTCTGGAGACGAATCGCGGAAAACGCTTCGGTGTGAACGCCCGGTTTTTCCCGGCGGAACCACGGCCCCGCCGGAGTATCAAACGGCAAATGAAAAACTCATCGGTTGCTTCGGTTTTACCCTTTATTCCACGCTCTCGCGGAACATTTTAAAGGACTGGATCACCAGCGTGGGGGCAAATGCGGCAAAGCCGATGGTCAGAAGCTGGTACAGCCCCAGGTCGGCGGCTGCAAACATGACCTGCAGGCCCGGCACAAACAGCACGGCGGCCAGCAGGACCACGCCCAGCTCAAAGGCCATCAGGCTGTACAGATTACTGCCAAAGCCCAGGTGCAGGATCGAATGACGGCTGCGGCAGTTGAAGCCGTGGAACAGCCGGGCCAGGGTCAGGGTGGAAAACGCCATGGTGCTGGCCTGGGCCGCGCCGCCGGTGGAGAGCCCTGTTCGGTAGGACCACATAGTGGCAAGGGCGATCAGGCCGCCCTGCAGCAGAATATCCCGCACAAAGGTGCGCGTCAGTATGCCCTCCCTGGGATTTCTGGGCGGTTCCTTTAACAGCCCTTCCTCCGGCGGCTCCATGCCGATGGCGATGGCGGGCAGGGAGTCCGTCAGCAGGTTGATAAACAGCAGGTGCACCGGCGCAAAAGGCATGGGCAGGGCGCTGAGGGAGGTGTAGAGCACGCAGAGGATTCCGGCCATATTTCCGGACAGAAGGAACTGGATGGCGTTCTTGATGTTGCGGTACACGTTGCGCCCGTTGGCCACCGCTTTGATGATGGTGGCGAAATTGTCGTCCGCCAGAATCATGGAGGCCGCGTCCTTGGATACCTCAGTGCCGGTGATGCCCATGGCCACGCCGATATCCGCCTTTTTTAAGGCCGGAGCGTCGTTGACCCCGTCCCCGGTCATGGCCACAATGGAACCGCGCTTCTGCCAGGCGTCCACGATACGGATTTTATGCTCCGGGGAAACCCGTGCGTACACGGAAATGGAATCCAGACGGCGGGACAGCTCCCCGTCGTCCATGGCGTTTAACTCCGCGCCGGTGAGCGCCTGCGCTGTTTCATCCATAATCCCGATGCGCCGGGCAATAGCCATGGCCGTCACCTTGTGGTCCCCGGTAATCATCACGGTGCGGATTCCGGCCCGGCGGGCGTTCTGCACCGCGGCCCGGGACTCGCTGCGGGGCGGGTCCATCATTGCTACCATGCCTAAGAAAATCAGATTTTCCTCCGCCCGCGCCTTCTCCCCCGGAATCTCCTGTGCGGGCTTGCAGGCAAAGGCCAGGACCCGCAGGCCCTGGGACGACCAATTCATATTCTGGTCCACGATCCGCCGCCGGTCCTGGGCGGTCAGCGCGCGGGAAGCCAGAGCGGCGCTCTCCCCGCCGGAACCGGGCCTGACGGCGGATTTGGCGCTTCCCGGGTTGGCGATGCGGTCGCAACGGTCCAGCAGCACATCCAGCGCGCCCTTCACGAAAATGATCTGGCCGTCCTCCACCTGGTTTTTGGTGGACATCAGCTTGCGGCGTGGGTCAAAGGGCAGCTCCCCCAGCCTGGGACAACGGGCGCGCACCAGTTCCGGCGCCACCCCAGCCTGGACCGCCATATGTAACAGCGCCAGCTCCATGGGTTCCCCCACGTCCCTCACCGTCTGGCCATCGGGGTCCGCCGAGGCGTCGTTGTTTAACACCGCGCCGTAGAGCAGCAGGCGCACGTCGGGGCGGAAGGCATTTTCCCGCAGCCAATCCATATCCCGCTCCCGATGATTGAAACAGGCGTATTCCACCTCCATTCGGTTCTGGGTCAGGGTCCCCGTTTTGTCGGAGCAGATCACGGACACGCAGCCCAGGCTTTCCACCGCCTTTAAGTCCTTGATAATGGCGTGCTCCCGGGCCATTTTCTGGGTACCCATCGCCTGGACAATGGTGACGATGGAGCTGAGGGCCTCCGGGATGGCGGCCACCGCCAGAGCCACCGCGAACATCAGGGCGTCCAATACCTGGGCCTTCCGGTAAAGACTCAGGGCGAACACCACCGCAGAGATGGCGATAATCGCGGCCGCCAGCCGTCCGCTGAACCGGTCCAGGCTGATCTGCAGGGGGGTCTTATGCTCCTCGGTCCCGTTCATCATGGAAGCAATTTTACCGATCTCCGTGTCCATCCCTGTGGCCGTGACCACCGCCACGCCGCGCCCGCCTGTGACCAGGGAGCCGGAAAATACCATGTTCACCCGGTCCGCCAGCGGCACGTCGTCCGCCGGACCGCCTTTATCCACAGCCCCCCGTCCGTTCCGGCGCGTTTTCCCCAAAACCGTGTCCTGTTTATCCACGTTCAGTGACTCTCCGGTCAGGGAGCTCTCGTTGACCTGCAGGCCGTACACCTCGATCAGACGGGCGTCCGCGGCCACCAAATCTCCGGCCTCCAGGAGCAAAATATCCCCCGGCACCACCTGGGAGGAGGGAATGTCGGCCTGCCTGCCGTCCCGCCGCACCCGGGCCTCCGGCGAGGACAGGGATTTCAGGCTGTCCAGGGACTTTTCCGCCTTCTGGTGCTGCACGGTTCCCAACACCGCGTTCAGCAGCAGCACCGCAAAGATCACGCCCGCGCTGCCCGGGTCCCCCGTCACCATGGAGATTCCCGCGGCCACGATCAGGATAATGACCAGCAGATCCTTAAACTGTTCCAGAAACACCTGCCACCACTGTTTGCGCCCGGCCTCCTCAATCACATTTTCCCCATATTGCTTCAGCCGCTCCTTCGCCTCGCGGCTGTCTAATCCCTGTCCGCCGGTTGTAAGCTGCGACATTGTTTCCTGTTTTGACAGCCTGAACCAATCCGCCATGTCGGTCTCCCCTTTTCTCTTATTCTCGCGGAAATGTTGAGCCAAAGTCAGCTTCCCCTGACTCCGGCCTCTGCCCGCGGGGTCAAATACTCTGCCAAACGCCGCCGTCCGCCTGATTTCCGGCGTCCCCCGGCGCAAAAATGCCCCCGGACATACTCACCGTATGGCCGGGGGCACTCGTTTGGATGCACCGGTCCTCTGGCGGCGCCAGCGGACCGGTGTTCCGAGTACCCACTCTAGTTTATGTGGGGTGGGGATTCATTATGACAGGGGGGAGGGACGGGGACCCGGGTGGGCCGCAGTGAACGCTCCGTTCCCGATGCCTCCGTTTCCGCTCTCACCCCTTAGCCGCCATCAGCTCCGACAGCTGCTCCAGGACGTTGGTTCCACCGTTTAGGGTGATGCCGCCCACTTTGTCGCAAATCCTCTCCAGATACTCCATCTCCTTCAGCTTAAACAGGGTGCGGTTCTCATCCATCAGCCGGGCGGTATTCAACAGGCTCCTGGTGGACGCCACCTCCTCCCGGCGCATGATCACGTTGGCCTGGGCCTTTTTCTCAGCCACCAGCACCGTGTTCATGATCTCCCGGATCTCGCCAGGCAGGATGATATCCTTGATACCCGCGCCCGTCACCTCCACGCAGAACTCCTCCTGCCGCTCCCGCAGCTTTTGCAGCACGTACTGGCTGATCTCTTCCTTCTGCGCCAGCAGCTCATCCAGCCGGAACCGGCCCACATACTCCCTGAGCACCAGCTGGGCGCAGGTGTAGAGCTGGCCCGAGGCCCCGTCCACCATCTTCACCAGCCGCTCCGGGTCCGTGATGCGGTAGCTGCACACCACATTCAACCGCACCCCCACCTTATCGGCGGTCAGAATCTCCTGACCGGTGATATCCAGCTGCTGGATCTTCATATTAAAGATCTTGCCGGTCACCTCACGTCCATAGTTCCAGAAATAATAGCTGCCCGTCTCCAGACGCTTCTCCAGCCTGTTATCAAAATACAGCAGGCCCACCTCGCCGTCCTTTACCACAATCTTCTTATAATACTTCATGGGCATCAGATCGATGTACATCCGCGGCAGAACCTTCTCCATACAGGGCTCCGTCATATCCACCATCTGGAAGGTATTTTTCTCAAACACATTCCAGAACAGCGCCTCCGGCCCGGTCAGCACCTCCTTGAACGCCTGATTCACGAACCGGATCGCCAGGCAGGTATCCGGCACCTCCACCTTCACCACCCGCGCGGCAAACTCCTGGTCTCCCATCAGAATATCCTCCGGGATACCACAGGTTTTCACCAGCCCCGTCATGGGCACCACCTGGACCTCATAGCCCAGCTCCTTCATAAACCGATACTTACCGGCCGTCAGCAGCCGCACAAACCGGCCGTTCTTCATCAAATATCCGCACTCCTGCTCCTTGATCAAATACTTCATTTCCATTTCCCCTTTATTCCTAAAACTCCACAGCGGCAAATTCCCATCTCACCGGCGCGCCCGGCGTCTCCCACCGTCCCGCGCCTTGCCGCTGCGATCCATTTCCTGTTTACAATTCACAACCATTTCTATAAATATGTTGGAAAATATCCCTGCCCCGCCCCATCCGCAGGCCGGGGGCCGGCACTTCAGGCTCCGTGTCCGGGTAGAGGGAGGGGAATTAAGGAAGCAGTTCCGGCGGTTTCCCCGCCCGGCGAGCCCCGTCCAGGGCCCCGGGCAGTTTCCCACCCACAAGCTCCATCCGAACCCCCGGGCGTTTTTCCGCCCGGCACTCCTGTCCTCACAATTCCCCCACCCATTCCGCCTCGATTCGGCAGCCGGTATCCGTACCGGCGCTGGCCGTCCCGCGGACCGCTCTCCCCAGGTCCCCGCAGAGCAAACGCTTTGCGGCTGCCGGGTCTAAGCCGGAGCGAAGGCAGTTCCATTTCCCTGGTTGTCGGCATTTACGCAATGCCAGCGTTTTGTTAGATGATTGCTATACCACTTAGCTACATGTCCTCAAACATGGTGGGATTTGAACCCACGACAAATCATTATCTTGGCCCGGACCACCGGTATACCGCCCGGCAAACGCCTGCGGCACCGCAAGGGCTCCGCCAACCGGAAAACCCTACGCCTCAAGAGCAGCCCGCCCGCGGCAGCTGGAAACGTTCGTCTCAGCCGCCATTTATATAAAGTTTCCTTTATATCACCTCAAACCGCAGCCTTCCGGCCGCCTAGTACATCGTAAATTAAATAACTGCACTATTCGCTGAGAATGATTTTTCGAGAGTGCAGGTGCAAAAACGTAGGCGTAGCGGGCTACGTTGAGGCTTTTGCACCTGTGCTATCGGAAAATCAGGCCAGCGAAGAGGGTAGTTATTTAATGGACGATGTACTAGCCCTTGACCACACCGATGGTCTTTAACCGTTTCACCGGCACCACCAAATCCGTCTGATCCTTCATCACCGTCTCAATATCCTTATAGGCGAACCGGCTCTCCTCCGCCACGTCGCTCTTATTCTTCTTTCCAAGAACCACGCCCTGGGTATTTAAATCCTGGATCACCTGTTCACAGCTGAACGCAGACATCGCGCCCTTACGGGAATACCGTCTGCCCGCCCCATGAGAAGAAGAACAGAAGCTCTCCGGGTTTCCCTTCCCCATCACCACATAGCTGTAGGAGCCCATGGCCCCGGGGATCACGGCCAATTCGCCGTTTCTCGCCCGTACCGCCCCTTTCCGGTGTACCCACACATTCTTATCATAGTGGTTCTCCAGCGCCGCATAATTGTGGTGGCAGTTGATATCCCCGGAAAATGTCAGCTCAAAATCCGTATACTTCCCGATCCATTTCTCAAGAATCGCCTTCACCGCCAACATCATCTTCTCCCGGTTCTCCTTGGCAAAATCCATGGACAAATTCATCCATTCCAGATACCGTTTCCCCTCGCTGCTGTCCGTAGGCAGAAACGCCAGCCGATACTCATCCGGCACCTGGCTGTACCACCGTTTATTCAGCTCCCTTGCCTTAAAATGGAAATAATCGCAAACCGATTTCCCAAAATGCCGGGACCCCGAATGAACCATCACCGTCAAAAAACCGTCATCGCTCTCCTGCAGCTCAATAAAATGATTCCCGCCGCCCAGCGTCCCGATCTGATAATACCCCGCCTCCAGCTGTCCCAAAAGCTCAGCGTCCTGCTCATACCGATCCATCTCCTCAAAAGCGCAGTCCATCGTATAAGACGGCATCATCATCTTGTGATGTGCAAATCCCACCGGCACATTCCTCATAATATCGCCGATCATAGCCTGCACCAAATTCCCGTTCCCGGTCATCACCTGTCGAATCTCCTTTACCGGAATATTCGTCTCCGTATAAGCCATCCCGCAGCCGATATCCACGCCCACCGCATTGGGAATCACCACATCCTCCGTGGCAATCACCCCGCCTATAGGCATCCCCATCCCGGCATGGGTATCCGGCATCAAACAAACCCAATTATGCAAAAAAGGAAGCTTAGCCAAATGGCGCGCCTGTTCCAGACAACTCTCCTCCAACACCCCCGGTCCCTCCAGCCAAACCCTGACCGGAACCTTAAACTCTTCCTTCTCAAACATGACAAACATGCCATTCACTTCCTTTCTCTCTCTCAAATCTGTTATGCCTACATCATAGCGGATCAAACTGGTAAAATCATCTAAAAAAAGTTGCGAACTCAAAAAAGTCCCCGCTTCCAGAAAACTCCCGGAAGCAGAGACTCAATTTCTCCTAAAAACCGTAAACACAAGTGGACCACCCCCAATCCCCACCGGCCCTCTCCACCCCCCAGCGGGTGAGAGCCAGAAAAGCGGGGCTGGAGGCGACATTTGGAGCGGTTTGGATAGACTTAGGCGGCGGGGGCCGGAAAAGGCGGGATTTCGCAGGGCGTACAACGCCCGGAGAAAGCGGAGGCGGAGGGGCAGGCATCAGGCCTGCGCCGGAGCTCGGAGCAGTGCCCGTCTTTTCCGGCCCCCGGCGCCTTAGTCTATCCTAGCCGCGGAGACCAGCACTGCGTATCGCAACTCCTTGTGCATAGAGCGCCTGATATCCGCGCCAGAAGTGTGTCTGCGAATCGACGGCGTAGTGGGGCCTACGGCTAGATTCGCAG
>ENA-UOJP01000671-UOJP01000671.1-human-gut-metagenome-genome-assembly--contig:-C102-NODE-671-length-57824-cov-8.404577_pt1 | contig 57824 bp, 53 predicted proteins | sample MGYA00242353_ERZ723900 | MGnify/ENA metagenome assembly ERZ723900 | reverse complement strand
CCAGACCCCGCTGTGGTCACGATACCCGAGGAGGAGGTTCCGCTAGTGGGGTTGCCCAAGACAGGTGATACCTCCGGGCGCAGAAATGCAGTAATGTTCTGGATGTCAGGCATTTTGTTGGCAGTGAGTGCATTTACCCGCAAGAGGGAAGAGAACGACAGAGATTAAAAAGGAAAAATATGTAAAAGACCAAAGGCTTCCCCCTTTGGTCTTTTATATATACTTTAAGAATTAGAAAGCCTGTATTTTAACCACCCTGGTTTTCAAACGTTTCCAAATATAGTATACTTTCTTTAATTATGTTGCGAACAGGAGACCCACATTCCAAACATCATCGAAATCACCGATTTTTCCGCCCCGGAGCTGGACGTCTACGCCCGGTACTCGGAAGTACAGCTGTTAAACCGCCACGAGCCGGAAAAAGGTATTTTTATCGCTGAGAGCCCCAAAGTGATCGGGCGCGCCCTGGATGCCGGCTGCGTTCCGATATCCCTGCTCCTGGAGCGCAAACACGTGGAGGGACAGGGGAAGGAGATCATCAGCCGCTGCGGTGAAATCCCTGTCTACACGGCTGAATTTGACGTGCTGACAAAGCTCACCGGCTTTAAATTGACCCGCGGCATGCTCTGCGCCATGTACCGCCCCGGGCTTCCCGGTGTCGGGGAGGTCTGCCGCGGAGCGCGCCGCATCGCTGTGCTGGAAAACGTGATGAATCCCACCAATATCGGCGCGATTTTCCGCTCAGCCGCCGCTCTCAACATGGACGCGGTGCTGCTGACGCCCGCATGCAGCAATCCCCTGTACCGCAGGGCAATCCGCGTCAGCATGGGCACGGTATTCCAGGTCCCCTGGACCTTTCTGGAGGGCACGGAGTGGCCGCAGCCCGGGATGGAGCTTCTGCGCAGCCTGGGCTTTAAAACCGCGGCTATGGCCCTCAGCGACGACTCCGTCAGAATCGACGATCCGCGGCTTATGGCGGAGGACAGGCTGGCCCTGATTCTGGGAACGGAGGGCGACGGGCTGGCGGAAGAGACCATCGCGGACTGCGACTACACGGTCCGGATCCCCATGTCCCACGGCGTGGACTCGTTAAATGTGGCGGCCGCCAGCGCCGTCGCCTTCTGGCAGCTGGGCCGCTGCCGTACCTAGCCGCCAGCGCCGTCGCCTTCTGGGCCGCCGTCCTACCTGGCTGCCATCATCCGCTTCATATCCGGCACGGCCGCCAGCAGCGGGAACAGGGCAGTGGAGATCACCAGCCCGCTGGCGCCCTGGATCAGGTTCGCCGGAACGCTGGCTAAGGCTGCGGCTGTGCCGTAAATAAAGCTCTCGCAGAAACAGTATCCGCCCGCCACCAGGGCAACATCGATCAGACCGCAGACTGCCACCGCAGCCGTGCGGTTTTTTAAATGTCCGGACAGCCGCCGGAAAGCGTGGCCCGCCAGAAAGGCCACCAGTCCCTTGATGACAAATGTGATCGGCACATAGAGAAAATATCCGCCTAACAGATCGGCCATGGCCGAACCCATCCCCGCCGCCAGAAACGCCGCGCCGGGATTTAAAAAGATGCCGCACAGGATTACAACCGCGTCGCCCGGATGGATGTAGCCGCCGGTTCCCGGCGTTGGAATGCGGATTGCCATGGTCGCCACGCAGGCCAGCGCGGCGAACAGGGCGGCGATTACCATTTTTTTCGTCTGTCTCATAATTGATTACCTCCCGGTTTTCTGTAAATGTTGGTATTACGATATCAGAAAAGTGGACCGAACAAAATAGCCAGTTATAGTATAAATAACCAGTCCAGTATGTGGGCCAGACTTTGCCGGGCGAAACGCGCTCCCCCGCATTTCCCAGGATACAACGAATAAAAATTGGTGAAGGTGCACAATACTTCATGGAATTTTAACATAAAAAGCAAATTGTTTCACATTTCGGGCCGGAATATGGTATAATCATTCATGATAAGAAACAATGTTGCATATGAACGTAAATTTATTGAATTATTGTTTTAATAAGCATATCATAGAGACAGGAGGAAGAAACATGAAAAGCGTTTTGGTGCGGCTGAACGAATACCAGTTACAGATGACGCCGGCGGAGAGCGAGGTTGTCCAGTACATACTGCATCACCCCGAGAAGGCGGCGGAGCTGTCGGTTCACGAGCTTTCGGCCCGGGCGTTCTCTTCATCGGCGACTATCGTGCGGATGTGCCGCCGGCTGGGGTTCGACGGGTATAAGGAATTGCGGCGTTCGCTCCAGTATGAGCTGGCGGTGCGCAAGCAATCGGAGCTGGAGAAGCGCGATGAAGTGTCGCGGGAGGATTCCCTGGAACAGATGGTGGATAAGATCACCTACAAGAATATTGTTTCCCTGGAGGAGACGAAAAATCTGGTGGATCTGCCGGTTTTGCAGAAATGTGTGGATCTCCTGTGCGTGGCCCGGAATATCTGCCTGTTCGGAATCGGTTCGTCTCTCTGCGTTGCCCGGGACGCTTATCTGAAATTCCTGCGCCTGGATAAGGCCTGCGTTCTCAACGACGACTGGCATTCCCAACTGCTTCAGGCGCGCAACATGCGGCCGGAGGACGTAGGGCTGTTTATCAGCTATTCCGGCCAGACCGAGGAGCTGATCAAATGCGCGGAGGCGGTGAAAAAATCCGGCGCAAAGATGATTCTGATCACCCGGTTTGCCGCCTCGGCCCTTTCGGACTTAGCCGACTACAACCTGTATGTGGCGGCCAATGAATCGCTGTTCCGAAACGGAGCCATGAGCAGCCGGATCAGCCAGCTCAACATGATCGATATCCTGTATACCGCCTACGCGAATACGGATTACGAACGTTCGATGGCGCGTCTCTGCGCGACGCACATTGAGAAACCAAACTATAAAAATGCCAAGGAGGTCAAGCGTTATGCTGGAACTGAATAAACTGACCACGGAGGCCCGCAATCCGGGAACAGCCGGATTGGACACCATGACGCCGCTTGAGATCGCGACGGTGATGAACCGGGAGGACGAACAGGTAGTCGCGGGCGTCCGCAAGGTGCTGCCGGAGGTCGCCGCCGCCATCGGATGGGTGCAGGAGTCCTTTGAAGCGGGCGGAAAACTGGTCTACATGGGCGCCGGGACGTCGGGGCGTCTGGGGGTGCTGGACAGTGTGGAGTGTCCGCCCACCTTTGGGGTTCCGCCGGAAATGGTGGTGGGCCTGATCGCAGGAGGCGACCGGGCGTTTGTGAAGGCCGTGGAGGGGGCTGAGGATTCCGAAGCCCTGGCCCTTGAGGAGCTTAAGGCCCTGCCGTTGAACGGACGGGACGTGGTGATCGGGATTGCGGCTTCCGGGCGTACGCCCTACGTGATCAGCGGTCTGCAATACGCCAGATCCCTGGGCTGCAAAACCGTGGCCATCGCCTGCAACGCCGGCAGTCTGGTGGGAAAAGCCGCGGACCTGGCCATCGAGCCGGTGGTGGGGCCGGAGGTGTTGACGGGTTCCACCCGCTTAAAGGCCGGAACCGCCCAGAAAATGATTCTCAACATGATTTCCACCGGCGCAATGGTGGGCATCGGAAAGGTCTACCAGAACCTGATGGTGGATGTGATGCAGACCAACGAAAAGCTCCGCGTCCGGGCCAGAAACATCGTGACGGAGGCCACGGGCTGTTCAGAGGAACAGGCCTGCCGTCTGCTGGAGGCAGCGGGCGGAAACGCAAAGACCGCCATCGTGATGGAACTGTTAAACTGTACCGCCAAGGAAGCGGAACAGAATTTGAAACGCGCTCATGGGCACATCCGAAAATGCCTTTGACGGATAGGGGAATGCGGGTCCAATGGGCCCTGCAATGCAAAAAAATAAGAAAGTGAGAGGTGAATTCTATGAGTAATGAAGAGCTCGCAAAGAAAATCGTCGACTTGCTGGGGGGCAAGGATAATATTCTGAACGCGGAAAACTGCATGACGCGAATCCGGGTCAATGTGAAGGACGGGTCCAAGGCGGACCGCCAGGGAATCAAGAACACGCCGGGCGTTCTGGGCGTGGTGGGCGATGAACCCGACTACATCCAGGTGGTGCTGGGACCGGGCAAGGTGCGGGACGTGATGCAGATCTGCACCACCAAGCTGGGCGTGAAGGAGCAGTCCCCCAGCCAGGAAAGCAAGGGGCAGCCCAAAGGCCAGGTGGGCGACTGGGAAGCCAACAAAAAGGCGGTCAAGAGCAATCAGAAGCACCAGAATCTGATCAACAAGGTGCGGGTCCTGGCGGACATCTTCACCCCCATGATCCCGGCGTTCATCGCCTCCGGTATCTGTAACGGACTGGGCAAGGTCATCAAGATTCTGATGACAAACGGTGTGCTGCCGGACGTGGTTGCCGTGGTTGTCATCTACAACATTTTCGTCCTGATCGGCAACGCGTTCCTGTCCTACATGGCCATCTTCACCGGCGTCCGGGCCGCCAAACAGTTCGGCGTCAACGAGATGCTGGGCGGCATGATCGGCGCGGCCTCCTTAAACTCCGTGGTCAACACCATTTCAACGGCCATCGGCTGGTACAACAAGGACGTGGTCAATGATTCCGTTCTGGCCACCGGCGCGGGCGGCATCATTGGCGTTGTCATCGGCGTATGGATTCTGGCCCAGATCGAGCGCTGGGTGCACAAGCACATGCCGGAAGTTCTGGACGTGTCCTTCACGCCTCTGATCTCCATGCTGATCGCAGTACCGTTCTTTGTGCTTCTGGTAATGCCTGTGACCGGCTGGCTTTCCACCCTGGTGTCGGCGTTCCTGAACCTGTTTATCAATTCCACTAACCCTGTGGTCAGCGTGATCGCCGGATATATACTGGCGGCCACCTTCCTGCCCCTGGTGCTGCTGGGGCTGCACAGAGGACTTGTGCCCATCTACGCCATCCAGATTGAATCCCTGGGCGGAACCACCCTGTTCCCGGCGGTAGCCATGGCGGGCGCCGGACAGGTGGGCGCGGCCATCGCCCTTTACATCAAGGCAAAACGCGTGGGCAACCACCGCTTAAACCGGGTTATCGCAGGCGCTCTGCCCGCAGGCATTCTGGGCATCGGCGAACCCTTGATTTACGGCGTTACCCTGCCGTTAATGAAACCCTTTATCACAGCCGGTCTGGGAGCCGGTTTCGGCGGAGCCTACGTCATGCTGACCCATGTCATGAGTACGGCCTACAGCCCCTCAGGCCTGCTGGCAGTCACCCATATGCTGCCGGAGTGCATGCTGAATTACCTGATCGGCATGGTCATCGCCTACATTGCAGCCGCGGTGATCACTTACATTTTCATTCCGGTTGAGGATATCGAGAACGCATAGGAGCGAAGTTCATGATTGATTTGCACACCCATACCTGTTGTTCGGACGGGGCCGACAGCGTGGAGGCGCTTCTGCGCCGGGCTGAGGAAATGAAGCTGTCCGTCCTGTCCATCACGGATCACAACACGGTCGCAGCCTACCGCGGCCGCGGAATTTCGGAATACTCCGGGACGCTGATCCCGGGAGTTGAGATCACCTGCATGTACCAAGGCGAGGTGGTGGAGGTCCTGGGCTACGGCTACCGGCTGGCGGACATGGAGGTCGAACTTTCCCGCCATGTGCTGACCTTTGCGGAGAAGCAGAGGCGGGAGTTTGAATTGATCTGCGCGGCCTTGCGCCGGGCGGGAGCAGCCTTTGACCCGGTGGAAATATCCTTTGACCCCACAAAGGAATCCAGCCGGAAAGCCTTTCTGCGCCATCTGAATCAATTTCCGGAGAACCGCCGCTTTTTCAGCAGCGATGAGACCTGGCAGAGATCTAAGGCGTTTACGCGGGAGGAGATTTACAACCCGGAGAGCCGCCTCTACGTGGACGAAGCGCCCCTGTACCCGGATGTGCGCACCGCGGTGGAGATGATCCACCGCAGCGGCGGGATCGCGTTTCTTGCCCACCTGTACATCTACGCCCACGCGCCGGAATTCCGGCGGCGGCTCTGGGAGATCGTCCGGGAATTCGGCCTGGACGGCGTGGAGTGCGCCCACTCCGCATTTACGGCGGAGCAGATACTGGATTTAAACGGTTTCTGCCGGGAGCACGGCCTGCTGCGAAGCGGCGGCAGCGATTACCACGGCAGCCGCAAGCCGGGCGTGAGCCTGGGAACCGGGCGCGGGCAGCTGGATATTACGGAGGAATATCTGAAGGAGTGGCCCGGGGATAAACGCCGTGGCTGGGAAACAGACGGCATTTTACCGTCTTAGCAGGTGTAAAATTGAAAATATTGTACCCTCAGGGCACGGTTTCGCAGGCAAAGCGGAATCGTGCCCTGTTTTGCCGCCCAGGCCCGGGGAAAGACGACAAATTTGTTGGCTGTTACGATTTTTTTGAATCATAAAGAAATAAAATGAATTAAAATGAATCAAAAAGGTTGACAGTGAATCATGGCGATGATATAGTTAATTCATAAGATCCGGCGGAGTTTATACATCTGAAATAAGGAAGAAAGGGGGGAATGCAGGGAAGTGGCAGATCAGATGTGCCGGAGGTATTTGCTGTATTAAAAGAATGTAAACCGCAGAATATGATAATGATCAGGAGGATTCAAAATGGGGGACATAATGAGGTTTCTTTCGCCAAATCTGATTAAGGTTAATATGCAGGCAGAGAGTCGGGATGAGGCGGTTCGTGAACTGGCGGAGTTGCTCTTTCAGGAGCGGGTATTGAAGGACAAAGAACGGTATATTCAGGATGTGTTGGAGCGGGAGGCCCAGGTTTCCACAGATTTGGAAAATGGGGTGGCTTTACCCCACGGTAAGTCGGAAACGGTGCTAAGGCCCGCCGTGGCAATCGGAACATCGGCCCGGGGGATTCGGTTCAGCGGAGAAGGCACGTCCAGCCGGGTCATTTTTCTGATCGCGATGCCGGATCAGGCGGATGATACCCACATTACCTTGCTCAGCGGCATCACGTCGCGGTTGCTGGATAATGCCTGCCTGGAGCGCATTAAGGGCGCGGCAGAACCGGAGGAGATTCTGGCGGCCCTCACGGAAGAGAAGGCTGGCACAGCGCGCGGCGGCACGGGAAAGTTTCTGATCGGGGTGACGGGCTGTACCGTGGGCGTGGCCCATACATATCTGGCGGCTAAGGCTCTGGAGAAGGCGGCCAGGGAACTTGGCGCGGAAATCAAGGTGGAGACCAACGGCTCCATTGGCACGGAAAATGTGCCGACCAGGGAGGAGATTGAACGGGCGGAGGGAATCATCATCGCCAGCGACAAGGAGACGGATATGGAGCGTTTCCGGGGAAAACGGGTGGTGAACACCAATGTGAAGGAGGGAATCGATCATCCGGAGGAACTGATCCGCATGGTGCTGGATGGGAAAGCGCCCCTGTACGGTAAGGGACAGGCAGAGCCTGCAAAAGAGAGGCGTAGCCCTGCGGCGGAAAAGGGGACCGCTCAGGCAGCTTCTGGCGGTAAAATGCTCTATAAGGCGTTGATGAACGGCGTTTCCTTTATGATTCCCTTCGTCGTGATCGGAGGATTGCTCATTGCGATCTCCCTGGCGGTGGGCGGGGAACCTACGCCTCAGGGGCTGGTGATCCCGGAGGGCAGCTTCTGGAATCAGATTTCCGCTGTGGGAAGCGCCGGCTTTACCATGATGATTCCGATTCTGGCGGGCTACATCGCGTATGCCATTGGCGACCGCGCGGCTTTAGCGCCCGGTATGATCGGCGGCTGGATCGCCAACAACGGCTCTTTTTACGGAGCGGATGCGGGTACGGGATTCATCGGCGCCATTGCGGCAGGGCTGCTGGTGGGCTACTTTGTCAGATGGATGAAGCAATTTAATTGGCCGGAGGTGATCAGGCCTCTTGTGCCGATTATGATTATTCCCATCACCGGCTCCCTGTTTATCGCATTTATCTTTATATTTATCATCGGCGCGCCCATTGCCTCCCTGATGACTGCGCTCTATTCCATGCTGGAGTCCATGTCTGCGGGAAGCATGATCCTGCTGGGCATTGTGATCGGACTGATGCAGGGCTTTGACATGGGCGGGCCCTTCGGAAAAGTGGCGTTTATGTTTTCCGTGGGACTGATCGCGGAAGGCCAGCCCCAGTTTATGGGAGCGCAGGCTATGGCGATTCCCGTAGCGCCACTGGGAATGGCGCTGGCCACCTTCCTGGACAAAAAGCATCAGCTGTTCCTGCCTGAGGAGACAGCCAACGGCAAGGCGGCTCTGGCGATGGGACTGGTAGGGATTTCCGAGGGTGCGATTCCCTTCGCGGCCGGGGACCCGCTGGCGGTAATTCCCGCCAACATGATCGGCTCCGCAGTGGCCTGCACCATGGCGTTTCTCTTCGGAATCACAGATTCCGTGGCTCACGGAGGCCCCATTGTACTGATTCTTGGCGCAGTGAACAAACCCCTGATGGGACTGATCTGTATGGCTGCTGGAACGGTGGTGACGGCAATGGTCTGTATGACATTAAAACGGCTTAAATTAAAAAACAGCAGATAGGAGTGTTGACTGTGGCAAGGATAAATATTGATGGCGAGCAGAATGTGGAGGTCAGTATAAAGATTCCCAGCCAGAAGGCGCCAAAAGAGCAGCTGGAGATCATGGAGGCCTACACTAAGGCGCATATGGAAAGTGGTGGACTGGACAAAGCCCAGCGGGAATTAGCATGCCTGAGAACCATTTACCCAGCGCTGTTTCGCACCATCGAAGAGGGGGATTTAATCGCAGGCCGCCTGGATTTCCTTCCCATCGGCTTTGGATGTGTGACCAGCATCGGTGGAGTTGGGCATTACTGTGTGTTTCACAAGCTCAGGGAGTTTAAGCAAATGCTGTCTGATCCTCGGGATTTGGCCCGTGTGGACCGTCTCTACGACTACTGGCAGGAGTGGGATGTGAAAACCATTTACTGTCAGGACGTGTTAAACGATACCACGACCGGCCGTTTCATTGACTGCGATTATCCCTTGATGGCCACAGCCAGGCTCAGCGGCATGATGCTGAACTATAAGAAACTTATGCGCCTTGGAGTGGGCGGACTGATGAAGGAGATCGGGGCGCGGATATCAGCTCTTGAGGCAGCTACGGATGCGGACCGGGGTTCCATCTCCTTTTTGCAGGCCGCGCTGGGGACCCTTGAGCTGTTTCAGGAGGTAATCAGGAGGCAGTGCCAGCTGGCGCGCGCCGCCCGAAAAGGGGCTGGGGCCGCCAGACTGCGGGAACTGCAGCTGATGGAGGCGGATCTGGAGGCGATTCGGGAGAATCCGCCGGAGACGTTTCATCAGGCCTTGCAGCTGCTCTGGCTGTACGCGCTCTGCGCCGGGGCCATCAACTACGGCAGGCTGGACGATGCTCTGGGAACTTTTTTGAAGGAAGATCTGAATCAGGGCAGGGTTACCCAGGAGGAGGCTTACAGATATTTGAAATCCCTGTGGAGCCTGATCGAGAACCGGAGAACCACGGTCAACGGCAGGATCATTGTGGGCGGGGCCGGAAGGGAGGACCCGGAGGCAGGGGATATCTTCACCAGAATCTGCCTTCGGGTCTGCCGGGACACCCGGTATGTAGAGCCGCAGTTTACCCTGCGCCTGTACCGGGATACGCCCCAGGATATTCTGGATATGGCCTACGACTGCATCGCGGAAGGGGCCACCTATCCCACGCTGTACAACGACGAGGTCAATATTCCGGCGGTGGAGTACGGTATGAGGGTGAACCGGAGTACGGCGGAGCAGTATGTGCCGTTTGGCTGCGGGGAGTTTGTGATACAGGGCAAAAGCGTGGGAACGCCCAATACCCTATTAAACCTTCTGAAGCTGTTGAACATGGCCATGAATCAGGGCGTGGATCCCATGGACGGTATATACAAGGCTGGGCCGGTCAAGCTGGCATCGCCGGGGGAATACCACAGCTTTGAGGCATTTTATAACGATTATAAACGGCTGTTGGACTACTATTTTGACCTCAGTACAGAGGCCCAGTACCACAGCTACGAGGTGATGAACCGGGAGGTATCCTTCCTGTTCACCAGCATCCTGATGGACGACTGCGTGGGCAGAGGAAAGGCGCTGCTTGACGGCGGCGTTGAGATTCTTGGGGGAACCAATGAGACTTACGGCAATATCAACGCCTCTGACGCGCTGTACGCGGTTAAAACCCTGGTATTTGAACAGGGAAAGTACACTCTGGAGCAGGTGAGCCAGGCGCTGCTGACAGATTTTGCGGAAAATGAAGCCATGCGCCGGGCGCTGTGGAGAGCGCCCAAATACGGGAACGATCATGAGGCGTGCGACAATTTGGCAAACGACCTGTTCGAGTACGTGGCAAAAGGCATTCGCCAGAGAGGAATTGACCGGGGCTTGGGATATTATCTGATCGTTATCAGCAATAACCAGACCAACACGGACTGGGGCCATAGAACCAGCGCCTCTGCGGACGGCAGGAAGAGCGGTATGTTCATGAACCCGGCTAATAACCCGCAGGGAGGCGCAGCAAAAAATGGCCCTACGGCGGTCTTGAATTCCCTGGCCCGTTTCCGGGCCAGGTATCACGGCGGCAGCGTCCAGAACATAAAATTCACGCCCAGGATGATGGCTGAGGACCGGGAGAAGATTAAGGCCCTGTTTCGCACCTATTTCAAGCGGGGCGGGTGCCAGCTGATGGTGACGGTGGTGGAGCCGGGGGCCTTGGAGGACGCTCAGAAGAATCCGGAGAAATACCCGGATCTGATCGTGCGTGTGGCGGGCTACAGCGCGGTATTCGTCAATTTGACAAAAGATGTACAGGATGAGCTGTTGAGCAGGGAGTTGTATGATGAGGGTATTTAATATCGAGCGGTTTGCCACCCATGACGGGGACGGAATCCGCACAGTCGTATTCTTAAAGGGCTGTCCCCTGCGCTGCCCATGGTGCTCCAATCCGGAGTCCAGGGAACCGGCCAGGCAGTTGTTTCATACCGCAGGAAAATGCCTGGGCTGCGGCAGCTGCCAGAAGGTGTGTCCGGCGGGCGCGGTCCGGTATGAGGGCGGCAGGGTTCATTTTCGTGTTGAAATATGCACGGAATGCGGAGCCTGTGCAGACATCTGTCCCGGGGAGGCGCTGGAATTTGTGGGCAGACAGATGGAAGCGGAGGAGATTGTCCGGGAGGTGCTGAGGGACCGGGACTATTATGAGGAGAGCGGAGGCGGCGTCACCCTTTCCGGGGGAGAGCCGTTTGCGCAGGCCGGGGAGCTGGTCAGGCTGCTTCTGTTGCTGAAACAGCAGGGGCTTAACACTGCGGTGGAGACTGCGGGACAGTATCCCACAGAGCGCCTGGAGGAAGCTCTTCCCTATGTAGACACCTGGCTGTATGATGTGAAGCATATTGAGGAAGAGAAGCTTCGGACGGTAGTGGGAGGAGACTGGGGACAGATCGAGAAGAACCTCCGGTTCCTGGCCGGACGGGACAGCAGCCGGATCGTGATCCGGGTGCCGGTGATCCCCGGCTTTAACGACTGTACAGAGACGCTGGAGCGGATCATCGGCCTGGCGGCCGGGCTGGGAATCCGGCGGGTGGATCTGCTGCCGTACCACACCCTGGGACGGGAGAAATACGACAAACTGTCCATGGATTACAGTTTGAAGGGGATTCCCATGATGGATCGCAAGAGTCTGTACCCTCTGGGCGCGGTGGGCCGGAAGCTGGGGGTGGAGGTGACTGTGGGGGGAAGAAAGACGGATTGACAGGTGTTTTCCTCCTCTGTTATGATATGGACAAAGGAGGAGATGGATATGCTGTCACAGCAAAGGCTTTATCATATCATGAGTATTGTGAAAGAACAGTCCTTTGTGACCATAAAGGAATTGATGGATCAACTGGACGTATCAAAATCCACGGTCAACAGGGATCTCATTGAGCTGGAGGAACAGGGGCTTATTACCAGGGAGCGGGGAGGGGCCATGTGCAGGGAGGTGTCGGATACCTTAAGCGCCTTCAACGAGGTGCCCACTGTGAATAAAGAGAACTTGTGCGCAGAGGCTAAAGCGGCGGTTTGCAGCAAGGCGGTGCGGAATGTGAAGGACGGGGACTGCGTGTATGTGGACTCGGGCACCACGCCGGTGTATTTGCTGCCTCATCTTCTGGCGCGGAAGGTGAAGATTGTGACTCCCAGCATTTATCTGATCAAGAAGGTTCCCATTACCTACAAAGGGGATATCTATTTGCTGGGCGGCCGCTTTTCGCCGGACTACGATCTCAGCTCGGGGCCGATGGCGGTGGAAATGATTCGCAGCTTTAACTTCGACCATGCGTTTTTCAGCACCAACGGGGTGAGCACGGAGAGCGGGGAGGTCTATATTTTTGATATGGAGATCGGTACGATGAAGAAGGAGATCATGAAGAAAAGCCAGAACCGGTATCTGCTGATCGACGACTCCAAGTACCGGATCAAGGCGATGTTTACCTGGGCAAAATTGGAAGAATTTACCAATGTATACGTGAATCAGGCGCCGGCAGGGGAAATGCCGGAGAATTTTACGGTCTGCCCATAAGTTTCGTTAGTCCGCTGTTCTCCAGAGACGGCGGGAATAAAAATTGAATCGAGCGACACCGCCCCGGAGCCGGGTTTGCCGGCCCGGGGCGGTTTTTCGCTTTTTGCGGGATGGGATACTGAGCGGAAAGCGGACGGAAAAACACCGATGGACATTTTCGCTGTTTTGTAGTAATGTTATAAATTAATACGGCCTGCCGCGGCCGGAGAGAGGTCCCACCCGGCCTGCCCGGCCCGGCAGCCACCCGCCCGGCAGGCCCGCCAAAGAAAAATACACACGGAGTGATACGCAATGGAACGCAATCGTCTGATCGCAAAAGCAGAAATCGTCTTCTCAATGGCAGTATTTGGCACCATCTCCATTTTCGTGCGGAACATTCCGCTGCCCTCCGCGGAGCTGGCGCTGTGCCGGGCGGTGATTGCGGCCGCAACCCTGCTGGTGTGGCAGCTTCTGACCCGGACCATGGTGCGGTTCCAGGACATAAAAAAAGAGCTGCCCCTGTTGCTTCTCTCAGGGGCTGCCATGGGCGTGAACTGGATTCTGTTTTTCCAGGCTTACAAGTACACCAGCGTGGCGCTGGCCACCCTGAGCTACTATTTTGCGCCGGTGCTGGTCACGGTGGCCAGTCCTCTGCTGTTTCAGGAGCGGCTCACCGGGCGGCAGATGTTCTGCTTTGACATGTCCACCCTGGGTCTGGTGCTGGTGATCGGCGTCAGCGGGCGCGCGGGGGCGGGGGACACGGCAGGGGTGCTCTTCGGCCTTGGAGCGGCGGTGTTCTACGCGGCCGTGGTGCTCTGCAACAAGGGAATCCGCAATGTGACCGGAATCAACCGCACCTATCTGCAGTTTCTGGCCTCCATCGCGGTGCTGCTTCCCTATGTCCTGCTCACCGGGGGATTTCACCTGGCACAGCTTCCGGCTAAAGGCCTCATAAGCCTCCTGGTGGTGGGCGTCGGCTATACGGGGATCGCATACACCCTTTACTTTTCCTCCCTGCGCTACCTGAAGGGGCAGGAGGCGGCGATCCTAAGCTACATCGACCCGCTGGTGGCCGTGCTGGTGTCGGTGACCGTGCTGGCGGAGTCCGTCACCTGGCTGCAGGCGGCCGGCGGGGCCATGATCCTGGGCTTCACCATCCTGAATGAGCTGAAGCCGAAGGGGGCGGCGTAAGCCGCCGGCGTTTTCCCGCAGCGGAAAAACGTGTCGGCGCGGCCGGATGTTTCTTATGATTTCCACAAAATATCCCGGTTCACCGTCCGGTAAAACAACCTGCGTATCTCCTCCGGCTCCTTGGTCTGGCCCAGGATCCACATGATTTTTGTCACCGTCGCTTCCAGGGTCATATCGTAGGATTCCAACAGCCCGAATTCCTGCTTGATGTTCTTGCCCACCTCGTAGACGGACATGTTGCTGCCTTCATTGGTGACCTGGGTGGTCATGACCACGGTCTTGCCCAGAGCGGTCCAGCGGCCCACGGCCCGGTAGTAGTCCCCGGAGTCGTAGGAGGGCAGGCCGCCCACGCCGAAGGATTCGATGATCACCGCGTCGTAGTGCCCGGCCATATAGTCCAAAAGGGAGGCGTCCATGGATGGGATCAGCTTTAACAGCACCACGCCGGAGCTCATCTCATGGTAGAATTTCACCTGAGCGCATTCCGGTTTGTCGTCCAGGTAAAACAGAATGTGGTCCTCCTGGATGGCTGCGATATAGGGGAAATTGATGCTGGAAAATGCGTTGTAGCTCTTGGTCCGCTCCTTCTTACCGCGGGTTCCGGCGATCACTTTGCCGTCAAAGACAATGTTCACCCCGTGGGCGCGGTCGTTGGAGGCGAAAAACAGGCTGTCCGCCAGATTGGTGCGCGCGTCGGTATTTTCCATGTCGATGGGCTTCTGGGCCCCGGTGATCACGATGGGTTTGGGGGAGTCCTGAACCAGGTAGGACAGGGCCGCGGCGGTGTAGGCCATGGTGTCCGTGCCGTGGCAGATCACAAAGCCGTCGTAGCGGTCGTAGTGCTCCTCAATGGCCCGGGCGACGGCCAGCCAGTGGCGGGGCTGCATGTTGGTGCTGTCGATATTGAATACCTGAAGGCTGTCGATGTCGCAGTAGCGCTTGCTGTCCGGAACGTAGGTCAGGATTTCCTCGGACGTGATCACCGGTTTAAGGCCTGCGTCGCTGCGCTTGCACGCGATGGTGCCGCCGGTTCCTAACATCAATATGTGTTTCATAGATTTCTCCTTTGAAGGGTAAAATGAGAACGGTGTGCCGGTAGGTTCCAATGCGATTATATTCGATATTCCGTTTTTGTCAATAGCCTGAACCGGACCGGAACGGAGGAGGCGGCGGTTGAATTTATTACGAAAACCTGAAGTTTGCAATCCCCTCATTGGTTTTTAGCAGGTTTCATGGTAGAATGGAATTAAATTCGTGAAAGGAGGGGATTCTGTATGGTAGTAATCTATTGGATGATCGCGTTTCTGGTCTTTCTTGGAGTGGAGGCGGCGACCACATCCCTGGCGAGTATCTGGTTTGCAGGGGGAGCGCTTGCCGCGCTGGCGGCGGCAGCCGTGGGACTGGGCGTAAAGGCACAGCTTATTGTGTTCGTTCTGGTTTCTTTTATTCTGCTCCTGCTGGTACGTCCCCTGGCTTCCGGCTTTATGAAGGGGAAGGACACGAAAACCAATGTGGACGGCCTGGTGGGACGTAAGGCCGTGGTTAAGGAGCGGGTGGACAATTTGGCCGGCACCGGCACGGCGGTTTTGGGAGCCGAGACCTGGCTGGCCCGTTCTGTGGTGGAAGGACAGATCTTCGAGCCGGGAACTGTGGTGGAAGTGGCTGCGATCAGCGGCGCCAAGCTGATAGTCAAGGCATAATGTAAGAGGTATGAAAGGAGAAAAAGTATGTTTTTTGAAGGACTGGGAACATTTTTGGTGGTGATTATCATTCTGGTAATCGTGCTGGCCATTGTTTCATCCTGCGTGCGCATCGTGCCCCAGGCCCGTGCGCTGGTGGTGGAGCGGCTGGGCGGTTATCTGGGAACCTACGGCGTAGGACTCCATATTCTGGTACCCTTTATCGACCGGGTGGCCAGAAAAGTGGATTTGAGGGAGCAGGTGGAGGATTTTCCGCCTCAGCCCGTAATCACCAAGGATAACGTCACCATGATGATCGATACGGTGGTATTTTACTATATCACAGACCCCAAGCTGTATGCCTACGGCGTGGAGCGTCCCCTGCAGGCCATCGAGAACCTGACGGCTACCACGCTGCGAAACATCATCGGCGATCTGGAGCTGGATGAGACGCTGACCTCCCGCGAGACCATCAACGCCAAGATGCAGGAATCCCTGGATATCGCCACGGATCCCTGGGGCATCAAGGTCACCCGCGTGGAGTTAAAGAACATTATGCCTCCGGCCGCCATTCAGGAAGCCATGGAGAAGCAGATGAAGGCGGAGCGGGAACGCCGCGAGTCGATCCTGAGAGCAGAGGGTGAGAAGAAGTCCATGATCCTGGTGGCAGAGGGCCACAAGGAGTCCGCGGTTTTAAACGCCCAGGCCGAGAAGGAAGCGGCCATCCTGCGCGCGGAAGCGGAGCGGGAGAAGAAGATCAAGGAGGCGGAAGGCCAGGCGGAGGCAATCCGCACCGTGCAGATGGCACAGGCCGACGGTATTCGGTTTATCAAGGAAGCTGGTGCCGACAACGCAGTGCTGCAGCTTAAGAGCCTGGAGGCCTTTGCGGCGGCGGCCAACGGCAAAGCTACCAAGATCATTATCCCCTCGGAGATTCAGGGAATCGCCGGTCTGGTGAAGTCCATCGCCGAGGTGGCCGGGACCGAAAAAGCGGAGACGCCGGAAAAGTAAGAACATTTTAACGGGAGGCCGGCAGAGCCGTTGGCGATGAACGCGCCTCCCAACCAATATTATCATGACAGGGCAGGGAAAACGTGTTATGAAAGCAGTCGATCAATCCACGAAACAGGGGACGGAGCTGCAGGAACAGGCCGGAGGCGCCGCCATGGACAACAAGATTGTCAATGGCAGTATCTTCGGCCAGTTGTTGCTTTTTTTCTTTCCCATTTTATTTGGAACTTTCTTCCAGCAACTTTCCAATACGGCGGATGCCATGGTGGTGGGCCGCTTTGTGGGCAAACAGGCCCTGGCCGCGGTGGGCGGCAGCACCAGCACGCTGATCAACCTGCTGGTTGGTTTTTTTATTGGCTTATCCAGCGGCGCTACGGTGGTAATTTCCCAGTATTACGGGGCGGGCAAGGCGGATAAGGTGCACTGGGCGGTACATACCTCGGTGGCGTTTTCCGTGGTCGGCGGACTGGTGATGATGGTGGTGGGCATTGTCTGCGCTCATCCGGCTCTGGTAGCTATGAAGACGCCCGACGACGTGATGGGGCACTCCATGATTTACCTGCGCATCTATTTCGTAGGCACTGTGGCCAACCTGCTCTACAATATGGGAGCGGGTATTTTGCGGGCAGTGGGCGATTCCAAGCGGCCGCTGTATTTTCTGATCATCAGCTGCTTTGTCAACATTGCGCTGGATCTGTTCTTTGTGGCGTATTTAAAGATCGGCGTGGCGGGGGCGGCCCTGGCTACGATCCTTTCCCAGTGCATCAGCGCGGCCATGGTGATGGTGTGCCTGATGCGGACCAAAGACATTTACCAGCTGGTGTGGAAGGCGGTGCGCATCGACCGCAGGATGCTGCGCAGGATCGTGCGCATCGGTTTTCCGGCGGGCATGCAGTCCATCATGTACAATGTCTCCAACGTGATCATTCAGACCGGCGTCAACACCCTGGGCACGGACAATGTGACGGCCTGGGCCACCTACGGCAAGGTGGACGGCCTGTTCTGGATGATGATCAGTGCCCTGGGAATCTCCGCCACCACCTTTGTGGGCCAGAATTACGGCGCGGGCCGTATGGACCGGGTGCGCAAGGGAACCAGCGTCTGTATGGGAATCGGCGTGCTTTTGACCACCATTGTGGGCGTTGTGCTGTACACCGGCGGCTATCTATTGGTGGACCTGTTCACCGAGGACGCGGAGGTGCGGAGGATCAGTATGGAGCTGGTTCGCTTCATGGTTCCCACCTTTATCACCTATATCGCCATCGAGGTGCTCTCGGGAACCCTGCGCGGCGTGGGCGACGCCTGGATGCCGCTTGTGATCACGGGAGTGGGAATCTGTGCGGTGCGTGTGCTGTGGATTATCGTGGCGCTGCCGGTACGTCCCCACATCCTCACCGCGGCCTTCAGCTACCCGCTGACCTGGACCATCACATCCCTGGCGTTTGTGGTGTATTACTACTGTTTCAGCCGGTTGAGGCGGTTTAATTTGAAGAAATATTTCCGCTTACCGAGATTTTAAATTAAGATAGCAAAAAATTCCAATCTCATTTACCGGTAACCGCCGGAAGGGGGCGCTGGCACAGGCGCTCCCTTCTTTTAACGATTTTTATAAATGCGCGGATGGAGTGGTGGTGGAGATGAAGAGAGCAAAATGTGTTTTAATTGTACTCACTGTGCTGGCGCTGTGCGCCCTGTTCGGGTTCCGGCGGGATATAGGCGCTGGGGTCAACGACCGGTATAAGGAGGCGCTTTGGGAGCGGTATTTCGGGGCCGGGCAGATGGACGGCCTGGAGGTGCTGGAGTCCTCGGACTACTGTGGAATTGAGGAGTCCTCGGGGGAGTTTGTAGTCTGGGTCGGAGTGGTCATTCGGAGCGGGTTTTCGCAGGGAGAACTGGAAGCTCTGCTGGAGCAGCGGTATGGAGAGACGGTCGATGTGAGATGTATTCCATATGATGCCGCGTTTGCCAACTCCCACGGCTTTACCGGTATTCAAAAGGAGACTGCGGGGCTGGAATCCACGAAAGGCTATTATTTTATCGGAATCACGTTTGAACCGAAAACAAAGATTGACAAAAGAAACAAAACATAAGCAGGCGGATCATGCCTGGGAGGAATCGGAATGTTACGGATTTTTTTGGTTGAAGACGATGAGGCAATCGCCCGGAATCTGATACGTTTGCTCAGCGCCGAGGGGTTTAGCGTCACGCACGCTCTTACCCGCGGGGAAGCCCACCAGATTCTGGCCGGGAGCCAGTTTGACCTGGCGCTGGTGGACATCTCGCTGCCGGACGGAAACGGCTTTGCGGTCTGCACGGAGATCAAGGAAAATGAGGATATTCCCGTCATTTTTCTCACAGCTTCCGACGATGAGGCCAGCGTGGTCACGGGATTTCATATGGGGGCGGACGATTACGTCATCAAGCCCTTCCGCCCCCGGGAGCTGGTGGCCCGGATCAGGGCGGCGCTGCGGAAAAACGGGCGCTCCGGCGCGGTCTTTAAAATCCAGGGGCTTTCCGTGGACACGGCCAGCGGTCTTGTGAAGAAGAACGGCGAAGAGGTTTTTCTCTCCGCACTGGAATACCGGCTCCTGCTGGTGTTTGTCAACAATCCCAGAGTCATTGTCACCAGGGGCAGGCTGCTGGACGAGCTGTGGGACGCGGCGGGGGAGTATGTCAACGACAATACGCTGACCGTGTACATCAAGCGCCTGCGGGAGAAGATTGAGGAGGACCCGGCCCGCCCGCAGATCATTCTGACCGTCCGCGGAACCGGGTACCGGATGGGAGGCGCGTATGCTTCGGAATAGGGAGTTTCGCAGGTTTGCCGTTCTCTTTACCCTGATGAGCGCGGCCGCGGTTACAGCTGGATTTGCCATCAGTCCGGCAGCGGCAGTCCTTGCCGCCGCCATCGCCGTTGCCTTTGGCGCGGCGTTTTTTGTGTTCACCAGAAACCGGTACAAGCGCATCGCCCGGCTTTCCGGTCAGATCGACCGGGTGCTCCACAATGCGGATCACCTGTCGTTCGAGGAAGCGGAGGAGGGGGAGCTGGCCATCCTGAACAGTGAGATTTCGAAAATGACCCTGCGCATCCGGGAGCAAAACCAGGAGCTGAGACGGGAAAAGTCCAACCTGGCCGCTTCCCTGGCCGACATCGCCCATCAACTGCGCACCCCGCTCACATCCGCGGGCCTGATCCTGCCGCTGCTGGCGGACAGCCCGGAGGAGGGGGAGCGCAAGGCCCTGGCCAGGGAAGCGGAGGAGCTGCTCGTGCGCATGGACTGGCTGCTTACCTCCCTGTTGAAGATATCCCGTCTGGACGCTGGAATCGTGGAATTTCAGCGCCGGCGGATTGCGGTGGACGAACTCATCCGGGCCGCGCTGCGCCCGCTTCTGATCCCAATGGAGCTGCACGGAATCCGGCTGCAGGTCCGGGTGCCGGAGGGCGTGGAGCTTTGGGGCGATTTCGGCTGGCTCTCGGAGGCGGTGGAAAACATCCTCAAAAATTGTCTGGAGAGTGCCGGGGACAACGGACGGATTGAGATCGCCTGTTCGGACAATCCGCTGTTTACCGAGCTAACCGTCCGCGACAGCGGCGCGGGCTTTGAGCCGGAGGACCTGCCCAGGCTGTTTGACCGTTTTTACCGGGGGAAAACCGCAGGCGCATCGGGATACGGGATTGGGCTGGCGCTCTGCCGGATGATTATCACGGGCCAGGGCGGGTCCGTTACCGCGGGGAATCACCCCCAGGGCGGCGCGGTATTCTCCATCCGCTTCCCAAAGTGACGGATCTGTCACCTGAAAGTCACGAAACTGTAAGCCAAAGGTTCTATTATATGAGTAGACGTTATAAGGAAAGAAGGGAGCTCACATAATGGAGTTTTTAAAGGTTGAAAACCTGTGCAAGGTCTACGGCAAAGGCGAAAGCCGTGTTACCGCCCTCGACCATGTCTCGCTTACCATCGAGAAGGGGGAGTTTACCGCAATCATCGGCACTTCCGGCTCCGGCAAGTCCACGCTTTTGCACATCATCGGCGGGGTGGACGTGCCCACAAGCGGGGCGGTATATCTGGATGGACAGGACGTGTACGCCCAGAACAATGAAGCGCTGGCTATTTTCCGCAGGCGTCAGGTGGGGCTGATCTACCAGTTTCACAATCTGATCCCCACCCTGAACGTGGTGGAGAATATTACCCTGCCCATTCTGATGGACCGGCGGGAGGTCAACCAGGAACGGCTGGATGAACTTTTGGAGCTTTTGGGGCTTTCGGACCGGAAAAACCATCTGCCAAACCAGCTCTCGGGAGGGCAGCAGCAGCGCGTTTCCATCGGTCGAGCCCTGATGAACGCCCCGGCCGTCATGCTGGCGGACGAGCCGACGGGCAGTCTGGACAGCCGGAACGGCCAGGAGATCGTCCGGCTGCTGAAATTGAGCAATATCAAATACGGGCAGACTCTGATTCTGGTCACCCACGACGAGAACATCGCCCTGCAGGCGGACCGGATCATCGGAATATCGGACGGCAGAGTGGTGCGGGATGAGAGGGTGAGGCCATGAACATTTTCAATAAAGTCACTCTGCAGAGCATGAAAAAGAGCCGCACGCGGACCATTGTGACCGTGATTGGCGTCACCTTGTCCGCCGCCATGATTACGGCGGTGTCCACCTTTGCCGTCTCGCTGCAGAACTACATGGTGAACGGCGCAATTCAAAAATACGGCGGCTGGCATGTGGAGTTTTTGGGCGTCCCGCCCTCCTTTGTCCGGGAGCAGGCCGCAGACAGCCGGGTGGCGGATACCGCCGCCTTTGAGGAGATCGGATACGCGGTGCTGGAAGGCGGAAAAAATCCGGATAAGCCCTATCTGTTCCTGGCGGGATTCAGCCCGGATACCTACGCTTCCCTTCCCGTGAACCTGATTTCCGGGCGGCTGCCGGAAAACAGCGGGGAAATTCTGATCCCGGCCCACGTGGCGGCAAACGGCGGCGTGGGGTACCGGGTAGGCGACCGGCTGACCCTTCAGGTGGGAAACCGCAGAAAGGGCGGCGCGGTGCTGGGCCAGCACGACCCCTACAGCCCGGAGGAGACACTGGCGGAGGCGGAACCGGCGGGCAGGGATACGATGGCGCTTGGGGCGGAGAAAACCTACACGGTTGTGGGAATCTGCGAGCGGCCCGGGTTTGAGGAGTCCACGGCGCCCGGATATACCGTTATCACCCGGTGGGACGGGACGGATACGGGGGATAACCTCAGCGCGTTTGTCACTCTGAAACAGCCGCGGCAGGTCCGCGCCTACGCGGACGGCGTGCCCGGAAGTTACGCCCGGGTCTTTAACGACGATGTGCTGCGGTTTATGGGGCTTTCCGACGATGCGATCTTTAACGGGCTTTTGTACTCCGTGGTGGGAATCCTGGTAGCCCTGATCATGGTGGGGTCCATTTTCCTGATCTACAATTCGTTCACCATTTCGCTGAACGACCGGGTACGCCAGTTCGGAATTCTGCTGTCCGTGGGAGCCACCCGAAAGCAGCTGCAGAATTCCGTGCTGTTCGAAGGCCTCTGTATCGGCGCGTTGGGCATCCCCATCGGGATTCTTGTGGGAATTCCCGGCATCAAGCTGGTGCTCTCGCTGGTGTCGGCTAATTTTGGAAACATTATGTACGACACCGTACCCTTAACCCTAAAGGTCTCCGTCCCCGCCCTTGCGGCGGCCGCGGCGGTCAGCATGGCGACGATCCTGATTTCCGCCTATATCCCGGCCCGAAAGGCGGCGGGCGCTCCCGTGATGGAGTGCATCCGACAGACGGGCGAGGTCAGGCTGAACGCAGGGACGGTGAAAACCTCAAAGCTGGCGGCGCGCCTCCTTGGGCTGGAGGGAACGCTTGCGCTGAAAAATTTCAAGCGGAACAAACGGCGCTACCGCAGCATCGTGTTGTCCCTCACCCTGAGCGTGGTGCTGCTGGTGACTGCCAGCACCTTCAGCTCTCATCTGAAACGGGCGGCTGAGGGGGCCGTGATGGACAGCGATTACGATATCTGTTTCTGCGCCCGGGACATGGACGAGGGGGAGCTGTTCGCACTCTACGACAAGCTTCGGACCGCGGACGGAGTATATGAAAGCTCCTATCAGGCGGTGTCAGCTTATACGGCTTCCGTGAACACGGAAGATTTCTCAGCGGGCTACCGGGAATCCGCCGGTTATGGCCCCGGAGGTGAAGTCGTAGAGCTGCCCATGGATGTCCAGTTCATTGAGGATAAACTATATTGGAACTTTATCGAAAGCCTGGGACTCTCCCGGGAGGAATTTACCGGGCCGGACGCTCCACTGATCGCTGTGGCTAAGGCCAAAAAGGCGGATGAAGGGGAGACGGGGAAGAGCAGTCTGATCAATATGTTTGCGGGATCGGGCATAAGCCTGAGCCTGAAACCGGTGATGGACGGCGGGGCGGAAATGGGCGGTGGGGCGGAGACGGGCGCTGGGCCGGAAATGGGCGGTGAGCCGGGGACGAGCGTTGGGCCGCAGACGGACGGCGCGCCGGAAGTGGATCGCCGGCCAGGGGCCGGGCTGGGGCAAAACGTGGTCCTGGCCTTTGTGGACACCATCCCCCTGGACACGCTTCCCAAGCCACCGTTCGAGGTGACGCCGTACGTGTTCCTGGCGGTGGCGCCCTATGGGGTGAAAGCGGATTTTGTCAGCCCCGGGACGCGGACGGACTTGGGTTTGACCTTCCGGTCTGAAAATCCGTCGCAATCCACGGCTGAGATGGAGGCCATGATCCAGGGCGCGGGAACCGCCTGCGGTTACACCCTTTACAATATGCAGAAAATACTTGAGCAAAACCGCAACACCACCTTTGTGGTGGACGTGTTCACCTATGTGTTTGTGGCGATGATCTCGCTGATCGCCGTCGCCAATGTGTTCAATACCATTTCCACCAATATCAGACTGCGCAGGCGGGAGCTGGCCATGCTCCGCTCCATTGGGATGTCCGACCGGGATTTCCGGAAAATGATGAGTTTCGAGTGCATATTATACGGCGCGCGGACGCTGTTTCTGGGACTTCCCATGGCGGGAGTCCTCTCCTGGCTGATCTACAGGTGGATGGTTTGGGGAGGCGCTGAGATCGATTTCATGTTCCCCTGGAACAGTATGGGAATCAGCGTGCTCGGCGTGTTCCTGGTGGTGTTCGTCACAATGCTCTACGCGGTGAACCGGATCCGCAAGGAGAATATTATCGACGCGCTGCGGGATGATATGACCTGACAGGAATTTTCACGGCACTGAAAAATATTTAAAAATAGGATGAATATAATCCTGCGCTCCGGGGAATACTCCAGGCAGAAAACATTTAAGGCAGGAGGAATATTCATGATTGTACAGGATGTTGTATTTAATTCGGTGGAAGACGCCCAGCGCTTTGTCAGCCAGGCGGAGCGCTGGCCCTCCGATGTGGACGTGTCCCTGGGCAGCTGCATGGTGGACGGTAAATCGCTGCTGGGCGTGTTGAGCCTGGGAATCCACAAAAAATTGCACGTGACGATTCATGAGAAACCGGAGAACTAGAATAAAAAGTAGATTGAGGAAGGCAGTATCGGATTCAGAGGAATTCCGGTACTGCTTTTTCGTATCTGCTCTTATCAAGTTGCACAGTATGCATGCGAAATATTCGTCGAATTGCCCCCTGCCCTTTTGTAGATTTATGTAAATGCCTGGCGTATAATAATAGAAACAGGTATCGTGATTGCCGGGGAGGGAGGTGCGCGGTATGAAATGCTTTAGCAAATGCGTTGACGGGATTTTGGAAATATGGAAGGAGGCAGGTCTGAAGCAGCAGACATTGTATGAAGTATGGGAGTTGTTGGCCTCTGCTGAGTCGCCCTTGGTTGTAAAAAGTCGCGATCAGATATTATTTGACATCAACGATTTCTGGAAGTGGACCTCCGATTGCCATCAGAACATAGTTCATACGGTCGGAGGCGCTTCCTTTGACTGTAATAATGCCCGTACCATGATCAACAGATGGAGGAATGGAACAGCGCCCCAGCTGCCCAATCTGGCCTCCTTTGCGGCAGTGGTCTGTTATTGTATGCTCTATGGCAGGGAAAAGCCGTGCAGCCTTGAATCTGCGCCGCCATCCGAAAAACTGCTGGAATACTGCTGCGGGATCTTACAGATCAATATAAAATCGGAGCTTTTCGTCAAAGAGCTTTATGAGGTCTGTGCCACGACGGTGGTATTTGGCGCGATGTGCAGCTGCAGCTTTCAGAACAGGACGGAATTTCAAAATGGAGAACACACTTTTAAGGATTGGGTGTGCGGATATATGGAACATCTCGGCCGCCGCGTGCGGGAAACGTCCAAGAGAGAGGCCATGAAGAACTACTATGAAAGGCTGTGGACAGCCTGCTGCAGAATGGAGCTGCGCGATATTGTGGACAGCCTGCCCGACGGTTATGACATCTGCGATCTATATGTATTTCCAGAATTCTCCTCTTCTGGCGTGCCGCGGCAATCGCCGGTGATGGGGGAAAAACGGTTTTACCGTATGGTCAGCGCCAATTCCGGCGCTGGCAAGAGCAGTCTGGTCCAGGCAGTGGTGTTAACCAGCATCCTGGGGCCGCTGAAAGACTTTGAGAGTCAATGTCTTCCGGAAACAGCGGGTAAGCGTATGAGACGGTATGAAAGTCTCAAAGAGCAGTTTGCCTGCCAACGGGAATATTTTCCGGTTATGATCAGGGGAACGGACCTGAATGCGGTGCCGGATGGCGGATATCTGCTCCGGGCGGCCTGCGGAGTGAAGGACGGGGAGATTGACCGGTTCTCTGATCTGGTGGAAATGGCGGAGCGTGAAGGCCGTCTGCTTCTGATCATCGATGCTTTGGACGAGATCGCCGACGGTGAGCGGGATATGTTCCTGCGGCAGTTGGATCACTTTTTATCCGGCCACAAGAAGGCAAGCCTGCTGATCACCACCCGCCTGATCGAAAAGCCGTTTTTGAAGGATTATGCGATGTTCGGGGACATGGAGCAGTGGACGTTAAAGCTCTTTGACGACGGGCAGATTCTGGAACTGATCAGGCGGTGGTATGACCATGTGATTACAAATAACGTCAAAAATAACTGTGAGCAGATTTATCAATATTTTATCTCGAATCCATATTTGCACAAATTGTCGAATAACCCATATATGTTCAGCCAGGCCCTTTATATCCGCAGTTTTGATCTGAACGCAAATCCCAATACCATACTGTCGAATATCATCACCAGGCTCATAGTGAAGCGCTGGCCGATGGAGCGGTACCGTCATTATAATGTGACGGTGGAATATATGCGCAGGATTCTCTCCTGCATTGCCTGGGAAATGGTAGATTCGGATGAGCACCGGATTGAGGCGAGAGAGCTGAGCAGCCGGTTTCAGGACGCGGCCGGGCGTCTGGGAGGTTGGACGGAGATCCCGGACGAGGTGTGGCGCACCATGGTGAACGAGATGAACGCCAGGGCCGGGCTTTTAATTCCCGGTTACGGGGGGTATACGTTCCAGCTGAGCATGATTGAGTGTTATCTGGCGGCGGAGTGGATGCTGGAGATTCTGAGGGAGAAATTCGACGTTCGCAACGGAACGCAGAATCCTTATGAGATCGAAGAGGAGTTTGACCGGCTGCTGCCGGAACAGCTGGAGCCTGAATATTGGCAGGATATCCTGATCATGTTCTTTTCGATTGCGGGTAAGTACAACAAAAAAGACTACTATAGCCCGGTGCTGTACAAAATTCTGGCGAGAAGGCTGGCCCTGACCTTAAATAGCGTTGAGAGCGCTGTAATTATCAACATATTCGCCAGTATCGTGAGAAATGTATTCGGCTTTAACTCCCTGACCGATTACAGGAGTCGTAAGTACAACACAGCCAGAAGCCAGATGCTCAGGATGATCACGCAGATGGCGGGAGAGCGGCTGGAGGAGTGGACGATACCGATTGTTGAGAGAACGGTATTTCAGGAGGAGTTTGAACTGCTTGTATCAGAAGATCTGATCAGTGAGAAGGAGGGAAACGAACGAGATGGAGAGGGAAGATAAGGAATTTGCAGAGGATGAGAATCTTGAACAGAACGCACGTCATGAGGAGCGGGCGGAGATTGAGCAGATGGCAAGAGAGATGCTGGATCGAAATGGCGCAGAGATGCCGGAGGAGCTACACGAACTTCTGGAGCGCATAGCCCAGGGGGGAGAGGCGGCGCAGTTAGAGGAGCAGCTGAAAGCGGTCAGAGAGAAGCGGAGGATCGCGGACAGAACGGCGGCGCTTGTGGAGCAGTACCTGGAGAAGCAAGGCTGGCACGCTGTGAATATGAGGGGAGACGGGAGAAGCTTTCTCTTGGGATTTAAGATGGAAAACTTGTCGGCCCGCCTGCAGATTACTGTGGAGGAGATGCCCGCGTGTATCAGCCTGAATATCACACTCCCGTTTATCTGCGAGGAAGAGTATTTTATACTGTTCAGCGACTATATCATGCAGATCAACCATAAGCTGCGGTTTGGGGCGTTCCATGTGAGCAGGGATGCCGGTGAGATCACGTTCCGGCACAGCTATTTATATACGGAAGACTCATACCGGGATGATGTGATAGGGGAATATATTGAGACGTGTATGTTTACAGTAGACCAGTATGCCCGGGAACTGTCACGATTCGCAACAGGGCGGTTGAGCGATGATGAGCGCAAGACCTATTTCCAAAGCCTTAAGAAAATGGTGGTGGCTCTCAGCCGGTAAACGCTGAAAGGATGGGCATGAGACATGAATGTAGCGGATATTGAGAATACGCCGGAACAGATTTATTTAAATGCCGTCGCTGCGTTTTGTTCGGAATTCCGGCTGGACGGCCTGCCGGAAGCGGGGGATTTGCTGTACCGCGAGATCGCGCTGGCAAACATCTACCTGCCATTGGAACTCTCGCCGTCTGCGGAGACAAAAGAGGCGCTGGAGAAGAATAATTCTTCTATCTGGTCCCCGGTTTTGAGTGAAAAAGGACAGATGTCGCCGGAACAGGAACTGGAAGTGATCAACCAGAGAATCACCAGAATGGAGCAGGAGAAGGAAGCGCTTGAACGGGAACGTCTGGAGGACATGGAAGACGATGCCCGGGAGCTGATTGCGCTTCTCGACTGCGAACTGGAAAAACTCAAATCCCCGAAAGATGAAGGGGAGGCAGAGGAGCTTCTGGAGCTGATCAACAGGGAATTGAATTTGTGTGAACTGCGGGATATAAAGCCTGTGACAGAAGAAAATACTCTGGGACAGCCCCGGGATTCCCGTATCTATGAAATTTATTCTGCCGTTCCACAGGGAGACGAGCCGTACAAAGACGCGCTGTGGCAACAATACGATAACAAGCCCGTGGTCCCCGTGCGGTTTGGGGAGCCGTCGCGGCGCATCATATTGTCCGGGCCGGGATACGGTAAGACGACGATGATCAAACGGATCGCCCTGGCATACGCGCAAAACGATGAAACCTTTCTGCAGGAAGCGGGGATACCCGGGCAGATGTTTCCGTTGCTGCTGCTGTGCCGGACAATGAACAACGCGTTTGCAGATGAGTTTACGGAGGAAAATGATTCGATCCGGTTTGAACAGATCATTTGGAAGTTGACAGGGTCTGTCTGCGAGCTGTATATAAATCCCAAAGCATTTTCGGATATGATCCATACAAAAGCGGCGGAAGGTAAATTGCTGCTGCTGATCGACGGTTTCGATGAAATATTCGATTTAAAGAAACAGTTGGTATTCGCACGGAGATTGTCTGAGTTTATGGCGGTATGGCCGAAGGCTCATCTGGTATTGACATCCCGCGAAACCACATTTGAGCAGCGGAATACAGACGCAGTGGAAATCCTCTGCCGGATCAGAGCAATCCGCTTTAACCGGATTCTGCCTCTGAACAGACCGATGGTCGAGACGTACTGCCGTAAATGGTTTCGCGTGGTATTTTCCAAAGAGCCGGATGTACAGCAGTGCGCGGAGCGAATCATTGGCCAGCTAAACAAGCCGCAATTTCAGTATCTGGAGCAGATGACGAGGGTGCCGCTGCATCTTTCAAATCTTCTGGTGGTGACCAGAAGGTCGGGGCTGCTGCCGGAAAATAAAAATAAGCTGTATGAACAGTACATGGATTTGGTTCTGAACTGGCATTCCGACGGCTGCTATGAGCTGCGGGATATTCTCATACAGCTGTCTTATGTAGCGCACTTCATGACGAAACGCGGGCTTTTGCGCCTGACAAGGCATATGCTGACGGAAGTGCTCAAGCAGTGCGCTAAGGATCTGGAAGGAATATACCTTCCGGCTGAACCGGGCTGTTTTATCGATAAGCTGGAGGAACGGACATGCGTTCTGGAGAATTGCTTTCATGTCTCAGGCCAACCGGTTTATCAATTTACCCATCTACAGCTTCAGGAATATTTGACGGCGCAGGCGATTCTTTTTGGCTGCTCGGACCCGGAGGACAATCAGCTGCACCCGGTGGATGTGCTGAAAAAATACTTTGACCAGCCGGCCTGGCGGGAGATTATCGTGATGGTTGCGCTGCAGGGAGATAACCGTGTCACACCGGCATTGCTGGAGGAGCTGTTGGCCTGCGCAGAAAATAATCCCGATGACAATTATTACGTTTCAAATCTGTTGTTTGAAATGATCGTCAATTTTGTCCCCATGCGTATGGACACGCGCAGGCGCATCTATGACCTGCTGTTCCGGGCCAATATTACGGATTATGAGATTCGGAGAATCGGCGAATTTATGAGAGACAGCCGTTCCGGCGACTTTGTACAATATATTACGGAACAGCACAGGCAAAGTTATGAGATGGAGGATACGGATTTTGCCTTTGCGGATGCGGTGATTCGGATATTCGAGTGTATTGAGCGGAAGGAACATCCGTTGGAACTGGCGCAGGAGATGTTTTTGAATTTTAATGATATCAGAAGACAAGAAGCGGTCTTTATGCTGACCATCATTTCCTGGTGCAAGTATTGTGGCGTTAAAGGCGCTTTGTCCATTTACTACCAATTTACATTTCATCCGCAATTTGTGGATGCGGTAAGGGAAGCTCTGCTGGAAGAGGAATATGGCTGGAAAGACCTGGTGTCCAGCGTCAAGGATATGCTTCTGGCCGGTCTGCTCTCAGATCAGGCCGTGCTGGATGAAGCCGTATTTTGTAAGGCGTTTCAGGTATATTGCAGCGATTCGCCCAAATTTGGAAAAGAATTGCTCTCCATGTTCCCCATCACGTATGAAACGCTGATGTATGATGTGGAGGTGACCGAGGAAATCCGGGACAGAGCGCGGGAAGCGTACGAGGAGGCAGATCCGGTGGATAAAGCCTTTGCCTTCACCATCTGTGCGCTGTGCAAGTGCTGGGATGTGTGGAAACGCAGGATTACCGACGAGCTTGTCACGCTGGAGGGGTATTACAGCCAGAATCGGAACAAAATGGACGATGCGGCAAGAATCAAGATGTCTCATTTAAGGTGGCAGGTCTACGCGCTGGGGGATCTGTTGAGCCAGGGAATCGAGGCATATCAGGCGGGAGAGATCAAAAAAGCCAGGGATACATTTATGAGGGCGTGGGGAAATACCGGCGCCATGAACAATCTCGCATATATGCTGAGGCGTGGAGAGATCGCCTCTGTAGCACATAAGGGAATCGAATACTCGGTTCCAGAGCTTTTGAAGGCGGGAGTGGAAGCAGGAGAGGGCTTTTCTCTGGTTAATATGGCGCTGTATGAGTGCGCTGAAAAAGGTGATTTTTCCTTTGCGGCGGCACGGGCGTATATTGGAAGAATTGCTCCCGGTGAAGCAGATGGAATTTTGTTCTGGTGGATCCATGCCGCGTTAAAAAGGGAGCGTGAGGGATTTCTGGTTTTGAGCTGGCTTATGGAGGCAGGATTCATTGACGAAACACCTTTTGGCGGGAGGCAGGAGATTTCCCGTATTCTGGAAGAGTATGAAAATGGAACAGAGCGCCGGTAGAAACAGATGTTTAGCCGGGAATTTGGGGAGGACAAAGGTCCTCCTCATTTTTTGCGGTACTGAGCGGGGCGTGTTACAAAATGCAGTTGACGATGTCACATTTTCGGGGAATCGCGTTATAGTTTGGATCATCACATGATCAGCGCGTGACATAGAGAATTGGGGCGGATCGAGATATGATATAGATACAGAAGGAGAAGAGAGACCGGAAAGGAGATGAGGGGAGTGTTGTTTTTATGGATTTTTTTAATACTGCTGCTGATCGGCGCTTTGATCTGGATGAATCTGGACGAAGAGGAAGAACCGGAACGTCCGGCGCGGCAGCGGGACAAGGAAAATCGTCCGGGCCCCAGAATCGTCCGGGTCTACAGAGGCGAAGAGCATGTGACGTTAGAGGGGAGCCGGGGAGTCCCCGGGAGGGCCGGGTGTCAGGACCGGAGGTGCTGGCATTGCAGGGCGTTAAACCGCAGCGTGGGGCCGGTGTTCCGCTGCGCTAACTGCGGGAGGGAGAACAGTCCAAAGCAGCAGAAGTTTCATTATATCAATTAACGGACGGAGAGGAGGATGGTATATGCAGCTTGAAAAAATCAGGGCGGGATCGGAATGCAAAGGAGCTGGTAAACAGGCGGTGATTGAATACCGCCAGGAGAAGCTTTCCGTGAATCTGAAAAAGCTGGGGCGCATGAAAATCTGCATCCTGGGCGCAGGCGCAGTGGGCAGTCATATTGCGGAGGCATTGTACCAGCACGGGGCCGGATTGTACGGGGGCCGTGTCACGCTGGTGGACCACGACGGCGTGGATGGTTCCAACTATACCAAACAGAGCGGTCTCTATGGGCCGGAGGACCTGGGGAGGCCCAAGGCCATTGCCCTGGCCCGGCGCATCAACCGGATTGTGGGAAATGAGGGTTACTTCATACCGATGAACACAGATATCTGCGAACTGGGGGAAGCCTTCTTTTCGGGATTCGATGTGATTTTTATCGCCGTGGATAATTTCAGGGCGAGGCTGCATATCAACAAAATGGTGCGGCAGTCGCAGCACACCCCGGTGGTGATCACAACCGGAACCGGAACGGACAAGGCGGAGAGCATATGCCTGGATATGAAGAGGCTCTGTACACGCTGCCTGTGGTCCGAAAGCTGGCTGGAGGATGTGACGGGGCCGAAAAGCTGCCGGTTTGCCTATGAGGCCCAGGAAAAAGCCGGTGTGATTCCGACCTCCAAACTACTCAGCGCCCTGGCGGGCCTGCTGGCATTTTCACAGATGAACGCCTTGGCGGAGGGGCATGAGGAGGTGCTGAATACCAGAAAGGAAGCCTTTGTATCCCCAACGGGGATTGACGTGTATACCTCCAGGCCGCTTCCGAAGCAGAACTGCCCGGATTGCGCGGTTTCCGCGCCCAAATCGGTTGTCAGTATGGAGGGATCGGTTTTCGATATGACCCTGGACACATTTTTGAAACAGGTGAGGAAACGGACCGGCTGGGATACGGTCTGGGCGTTGGGAGATGGTTTTTTGCTGCACGATTACTGCCCGCGCTGCGGCGCAAAAAAAGAGGTGTACAGGCCGGCCAGGTGGTTAAGCAGGGAGCAGCTGATCTGCGGGCAATGCCGTGAACAGCTGCCGCTGCAGGACCTCCCGGCGGTAGAATTCGCAAATGCCTATTCCATGGACAGTGAACCGCGCTTGAGGGAGATGAAACTGAGCGAGCTGGGAATGCGTCCCTGGGGTTATATACAGGTTGAAAAGGAACTCGATTTCTGGAACAGCCGTCAGGCGGAGGGGATGGTCTTTACGCTGGATGAACAAATGAGTGACAACGGACATCTGATTGGGGAGGAGGAAAACACATGACGGATCTGGAGTGTAAAATCAACATGATGAAGGAAGACTGTGCGGAACTGGCTGTAAAACTCAGGCCCTGTGCGGCGTTTATCCGGTGGGAGCCGGTCAGCCGGACAAGCTTCCGGCTGACCGTGGATTCGGTCAAATTCAACCGCTGCCGGGGGCTCAACCCGGTGCGGCCTCTTTCCTATCAGGTAGGGACCGGGGAGAAGGATCTGCCGCAGCCGGCCGGAACGGTCAGTTTTGTGGTGGATTTCGGGGCCCGGCTCCATGAACGGCCCGGCCCCATAACCGTTATCTTTGACAGGCGCGTGCCGCATCCCAATGTATTTTCATCGGGAAGACTCTGCACCGGCACGCAGACGGATCATACCAGCTTGTGGGAGGTAGTGGAAAAGGCGTTCAGGGTGATAATTTTTGATACCAATATCGCGCGTCTGGACAGCATTGCCTGCAGCAGACATCTGGACTGGTACAAGCAGATGAAAGCGGCCGGAGCTTTTCCGACGGTTGATCCGGCGTTGTTTTTTACCGGCCGGCAGATTCGCATATTGAACGGGAGGTGAGACTTTGACCAAAGTGTTGAGCGTGCGTTATCCTAAGATCCATGAAATGACGCTTGAGGATGTGGAACGGTCCTTGGGCGGCTTAAGGCCCATGGCGCCGCAGCCGGAACGTCCGGCGGGGATTGTGATTTTCACCGGGGAGGCCAGGGCGGAGTTGTTTCAGCAGATTCACTGGAACCAGGTCCATCCGAATAATCAGAAGGAACAGCAGGTGATGCTGGCGGGGTACGTCTGCTGTGACACGGGGCGCAACTGTTATTTTATTATCGTCTGTTTCTGCCTCTATGCTTATTGCAGTGACCGCAGCCCTGTTAGAGCCGGTCAGGGAGAGGGGGAGAGACAGGCCCTGGTGGAAGGGCAGATATTAAATGAGCTGGAGGTGATCAATTCAGAGGAGCACCCGACGGATATCAATCCATTTTACCGGCGTCTGGGTAAGGTGGGCCTGGTGGGAAAGCTGCATACTCACCCCGGAATGGGTCTGTTTCTCTCCGGCACGGACCGGCTTGGGCATGCCAATGCAAACAAATTCTGGGTCGATATTGTGGCGAACCCGCTGCCGCCGGATTGCGGTCTGGCCGCCTTTGGCGGCCCCGCGGCCAGGAAGTGTGAGATTTTTGCGGCAGCCGGAAAAGAGAGAACCGGCACAGAGCTGCGGGATCAGGGCGAAAATTGGGAATATATGGTAATTCAAATGCCGGCTGGGGAAAATTATAAGATATGCCGGTCTTTCGGAAAACTGCGGATCAGATGCCATAGAGATGCAGTTCTCTTGCACCCGAACCGCTTGAAAAACGGAACCATTCCAGGGAAAGGAGAGCAGATATGAACGATTACGGTGATATGATGAAAGGATTTGATCAGTTTAATGCTGAGGCCGGAGCCTACTCCGGGGATGGGAGCGCGATCCGCATTGAGGCAGCCTGTATGCAGGGGGGAGGTTCGGTGGAGATGGAAATCCACCCCTATGACACGAAGGAGAGCGTATGCGATGTGATGGTGAAGGCGCTGGGTTTGGAGGCATTGCAGAAATCAGGAAGATTCCGGCCGTTTTTCACGAATGTGCGGGATGAAACCTGTCCGGTGGACAATTCTCCGATGGGAGACTTTGTCAGAAACGGCGAAAAATTGAGACTGAATGCCTTCGCAGAGGTGGCGTAGAAACAAAATAAGGAGGTGGTTAAATGTCGGTTGATCGAATTTGCGACCCGGGAGGGGAAGCGTTAATACGCAAATCGCCCGTTGCGGATTTTGCCCGGGGGAGCGTGCTTTTGGTAAAACCCGGCAGTGCGGCGCTGGTGGATATAAATGGCAGCAGGCAGCTCTATGGCCCTGGCCGTCATGTCCTGGATACAGGATTGTCCGCATATTTCGGGTGGGCTCAGTGCCTGGCCTCGAGAGGAGTTCCGCTGCTTTCCGCCAATGTATATTTTGTGGACACAGATCAATATTATCACATAAATATCCAGACAGACGGTCTGCTGGTATATGACCAGATGACGCATATTCCGCTCAACGTAAAAGGCCGGGTAGCCCTCAGGGTTCGGATTCAGGACCCTGAAATGCTGGTCGACCGTCTGGGCGGAGAAGATGGATGTACGGTCGCTTCGCTGGCAGAAGTTCTCAGGCCGGATGTACAGCCTGCAATGTACCGGATTGTGGGTGAGGCGTTCCAGAAAAGGCCGTACATTCAGGTGGTCTCGGAACTCGACCGGATGTCTGACCGGTTGACCGGGGAGCTGCGGGCGGTCATACCGGTATGCGGATTATCCCTGGAACGGGCTGCTATCGAGGCGCTGTCTGCCGGGGAGCAGGAGCTGAGGCAGCTCGGCGGCCAGATTCAGGAATTAAACCGGAAAATCATGGAGATAAAGCTGGATGGCCGCAGGAGAATGATGAAAACAGCGGTGGAAAAGAACCGTATCGATCAGCTTTACGGCGGCGATACCGGCAGAGCTGACATGGCGGGGATTATGAAGTCATGGGCCTCCAATCCCAATGTAAATTCCAATCCCGCCATGTGGCCTATGGCTCTTTCCATGGGAAAGCAGATGGCCAAAGTGTATCAGGTCCCGCCGCAAGTGCATTTTGCAGAGATTACTCCACAAAAAGGGGCGGTTCAGGGCCCACGTCCCCTTGCGGTACGCGGCGCCGGCCGCCAGCGGTACTGTGGAGCCTGCGGACGGAAGGTACAATCCGATGCGGCGTTCTGCCCGGTTTGCAATCATGCTTTGTTTTGAGAAATCCGGGCTTTATGAGGGAAGCGGCGGTCTGGGCCGTACAGGGCATTTCGAAGGGAGGGGACAGCGTGGAATATTTCATAAAGGATCAGCGCGGCGGACTTTTCTGCATGACCTGCGGGTTGGAACAGGAGGCGGTTCCCATTGGCAAAAGCGGCGATTTTGCAGGCAACATGCAATTTGAAGTCCTTTTAAATGCAGTGTGGCAGATGGCTCAGGGGCCATGGATTTCCATTGAGCAAATCTGCCTGCGGGATGGTGAACGCGTGGGAGTGGGACTGCGTTTGATTACGGTTGTCCACTGCTGCGGACGGACTTCGGAAGCGGCCGGGATGGCTGCGGCAGGGGCCGCCAAAATGATCTGCGGCAATTATCTGAGACAGGGGTATCAAACGCGTTATCTGCCGGTCTCAGAATTGAGGCGGCTGTTGCAGTTCCGGGATACGGCCGGGGTCAGACTGGAGAAAAAGCCGGTTTTCGCCGGAGGGGGACTGGAGGGAGCGGAGGAATACGCCTGGGATGTTGTCGGAGGATTTGAAGAACTGGGGGATTTGTACCGGCTTTTGGCAGAGCAGCCGGGAAACTGTATGTCGATCCAGTATATCCCGGTACTTCTGCCGGAGGAGGACCGGGACCATCTGTTGACGGCCTGGGAACTGCACAAGTCTATGGCAGGGGATTTATTCGGAGGGGCTGTGGGAAAACGGGAAACGCAGGAGGACCGGGCTTCAGGCAATCTGGAATATTACGTCCGGGCGATGGACCGTTCCCTGTTTCGGATTCATATCGTCTTAAACGGGCCGTCCGCGGCGCAGTTGTCGGCTAGCGCCGCCGCGGCGCTCAGGACGCCGGGAGGGGAAGTGGTATCTTCGTTTTCGCGGGGATTATACTCGTATGGAGCGCAGTCCAGCGTGAGTTTTTTTCCATGGGATGTGGATCGATATGAGCTGGATTTGAGAAAGTCCGGAAGCCCATGGCTGATAAGCACCTGTACGGGAGAAGAGGGCGGTAGGATTGCGCTTAAGCCGCGGGAGGATGGGAATGGGATACCGTTTAGGGGCAATCCATTTTCCCTGTTTCCGCTCAACGGGCCGGAACCTGCTATGACAGACTCCGCAGGCATCTACCTGGGGCGGGCGTTTGACGGCGCGAACGTATTTTTACCGCCAGGCGTGCTGACGCAGAACTGCAATGTTTTTGGCGCACCGGGATACGGAAAGACCACGCTGATCATCAATATGATCCTTGAACTGAGAAAACGCGGCGTTGACGTCATGGTGCTGGAGTGCGCGAAGAATGAGTTCCGGGGTCTGCTTGACCTGGCGCCTGAAGCCAAGCTGTTTCATGTGGAAAATGCGGGAATTGAACTGAAATTAAACCCCTTCCTGCCGCCGGCCGGAATTGAGCTGTCCCGCTATCTCCCGTGCCTGCGGGAGGCATTTGCCGCCGCGTTCGTATTGGAGCCGCCGCTGGATAGTCTGGTGGAACGGGCGCTGGGACAGGCCTATTCCGGATTTGGTTGGAAAATGGATTCAAAGGCGGGAGACAGCGACGCAGAGCCTTTTGGTATGGCCGAATTTGTGGACGTGCTAAAAAAGGTGATACGGGCGAGCCGGTATGAAGGGAAACTAAAGGGGAATCTGGAGACAGCGGGGGAGGTCCGGCTGCTGCGCCTCCTGGAAATGTGCGGGACGGCATTTGACACAGTGTCCGCTACCCCGGCAGAGGAATTGTTGAGCGGTTTGTCCATTGTAAATCTGACCAATGTGCTGGGAGAAGAACGCTGTACTGTCGCCGCATTGCTTTTAATCCGCCTGCTTGCTGCGGTGAGGTCCGGATTTAGGAGCAGCAAGGCGCTGCGCAACGTGATTGTGCTGGATGAAGCGCATGCGTTTATGGACCTGGAAAGCAATCATCCGTCGGGAAAAATGATGGTCAATCTTCTGGAAACCATGGCGGCCGAGATGAGGGGGCTGGGGATTGGCCTGATTGTGGCGGATCAGCTGCCGTCCCGGGTCGGGCGCAGGATCATCGCCTGCTCCTCCACAAATATCTGCATGCATCTGGGCAGTCTGGAGGAGGCAGCGCTGATGCGGGGGCAGATGGATCTGGACGAGAGAGGGCTGCAGGGTCTGATGCGGCTGGAGAAGGGGCAGATGGTCGTGACCACGCCGGGACAGGGGAGACCATTGCCCGTATACGCATGGAATTTCCGGGATTCAAAAAAAATGCGGGATTTCATCCCGGACGAGGAGGTCGACTGCAGGTTTGCAGCCTACCGGAGGGCCCATGCCAGGGAGCTTCTGCCTTATCTGGAATGCGCGGAATGTCCGGAAGCCTGTAAGGGATGCGACCGGTTTACGAGAGAAAGGGCGGCATACTATGGAGCCGCGATCTACAAAGAAAAGCCGGATCAAATCAGAGATGCGGATTCCCTGTACCGGGAGCTGGTCAAAATACCGGCGTATTGCAAAAAGCAGGGATTTACGGAGACAGGGGCGCTCTGTTATTGTACGGCTGCCGCATTGGTAAGGCAGATCAGCAGATCCTATGGAATCCGCCTGCCTTTAAAGGTGGCGGTTCCGATGATCTGTCATGCGCTGAAAGAGGGAGGTGCCGTCTGTGAGTGAGTTTGCGGAAACTGAAGATCAGGAGGAGGTGAATGAGCAGCTGGAGCAGGAGGAGTGGTCGGAGGCTGAGAAAGCGGCGCAGTTTGTGCGCTCGTTTGAGGGATTTGAGAAAGCGGCGGACTATGTGGAACATCACTTTGACGGTGAGGAGTTTGATGAGTCCAGGCCGATTCCCATTTCGACCCGGAACCAGGACCTGGAGGATGATATCAGCGAAAATGGCGTTGCTTTTACGCGCAGAGAGGTGGAGTTGGAGGACGGGCTGTGCCTGGAGGGGGTATTCCCGGAATTTGATTCCATCCACCATGTGGAGTTGGGAAAAGATGTAAATGATATGAGCCTTCACAAGCAATTCAGCGCCTGCCGCGAAGATTTTCAGGATCATTTATATGATCCGGGGAAAGAATTGGAGGGGATCAAGTTCGGAGATATGGAGCGGATGGATCTTCCGCAGGGATATGCTCCCAAGGGGTATACCTGGAATCACAATCCGGAGACCGGATCCTTTGACCTGGTATCCACTGACCAGCATTCGGTGGGACATACCGGGGGAAATGCCTTGTGGGGGAAAAAGTAAGGGCAGATGGGGGAATTATGAAAATGGCTTGTAAAAGGAAAGGAAGATGTGCTAAAATGGCTGGAAGAAGCGGAGAGAGAATTCTGAACTTGGATTCCAGCGATAAAAGGCAGGTGACGGCACATGATACAGGAAATAGCACCAAAGACATTTGATCCCGCCTTCCGGCGGCAAAAGCCGGAAGACAGGGATTTTTTGCTGCATTATGAGTACAACAAGGTGATGCTGAAGAAGGAGGGGGACCGTCTTATGATCCCCACCGTGGGCGAGCTTCTGGAGGAGGCGCCGGAGATCGCCGCGAAGGCGGAATACCTGTTCTCCATCGACGACCGTGCCTATTTCGGGATGCCGGACATGGCAGTGCCGGAATTTGGCGGCTATGTGATGGAGGGCATGCAGATTTTCCGGAAATTTGATCCCATGTACCAGGGCTTTGCCGGGATCACGGGCGGGCAGATTTACCGCTTCCGGGAGAGCCGGAAATACTGCGGCCGCTGCGGACAAAGGATGGAGTACAGCCAGACCGAGCGGGCCATGGTGTGTCCCGGCTGCAAGCAGACGGAGTACCCCAAGATCAGCCCGGCTGTGATCGTGGCCATCACCAACGGGGACAAGCTTTTGATGTCACGCTACGCCCACGGCACCTACCGCCATTTCGCGCTGATCGCAGGTTACGTGGAGGTTGGGGAGACTTTTGAGGAGTGCGTCCGGCGGGAAGTGATGGAGGAAGTGGGGCTGAAGGTGAAAAACATCCGCTATTACAAGAGCCAGCCCTGGGCATTTTCCGACACGGTGATGATCGGCTTTACGGCGGAGCTGGACGGGGACGACACTATACGGCTCCAGGAGGAGGAACTCTCTGAGGCGGGGTGGTACACCCGGGACCAGGTGGAGGATTACAGCCCCTGCATCAGCGTGGGACATGAGATGATGCGCGCGTTTAAGAGCGGGACGCTGTAGGCGGATGGATCGGCGGGGCCTGCCGCCAAAAGCGCAAAAAAGCGGGGCCTGCCGCCTGCCGCAAGGCCTCAAGCCAAGGCAATGAGAACAACGGGATGGAGGATCATACATTTGAAGGATTACATACTATTTGACCTGGACGGGACGCTGACCAATCCCAAGGAAGGGATTACCAAGAGCGTGCAGTATGCGCTGAGGCACTATGGAATCCAGGTGGACGACCTGGACCGCCTGATACCGTTTATCGGACCGCCGCTCTCAGAGAGCTTCCGGCGGTTTTACGGCTTTGAGGAGCAGCAGTCCAGGGAGGCGGTGCTGGTGTACCGGGAGTATTTCACGGACCGGGGATGGCTTGAAAATCTGGAATACCCGGGTGTCCGCGGGATGCTGGAGCGGCTTTCGGCTGCGGGAAAGCACCTGATGGTGGCGACCTCCAAGCCGGAGGTATTTGCCATGCGGATCTTAAAGCATTTCAACCTGGACGGTTATTTTGAGCATGTGGCCGGAGCCGACCTGGAGGAAACCCGGGTGAAAAAAGCGGACGTGATGCGCTACCTTCTGGAGCGGGCCGGGCTGGGAACGGACCGGGAGAGCATCGCCCGGATGGTGATGGTGGGCGACCGGGAGCACGACGTCCTGGGAGCCGCCGAGCTGGGCATTGACTGCGTGGGCGTGCTCCACGGCTACGGCAGCCGGGAGGAGCTGGAACAGAGCGGAGCCTGCGCGGTGGTGCGGGATGCCAGGGAGCTGGAAGAGCTGCTTCTCACCATGTAATCCGGCCTTGCTATAACTTGAATTCATAATGACCATTCCTATTATATAATTGACAAATAGAATAATGGTTGTTATGATTGAAATTACTATTAAGAAAGTCACGAATGCCCGGTTAAGGGGCATGGTATGGAGAGGGTGGGATGATGATGGATGACAGAATCGTATTGTCATTGCTGGTTGATAACACCGCCGGCGTGCTGGCCCGCGTGGCCGGACTGTTCAGCCGGCGCGGCTATAATATTGAGAGTTTGACCGTGGGTGTCACTGCTGATCCCCGGTATTCGAGAATGACCGTGGTTTCCCTTGGAGACCAGACGGTGCTGGAGCAGATCAAGAACCAGCTCAACAAGCTGGAGGATGTGCGGGATATCAAGGAACTGCAGCCCGACCGCTCCGTTTACCGGGAGCTGATGATGATCAAGGTGAGGGCCGGAGCGGCCGACCGCCAGTCCATCAGCGCGATTTCCAGCATTTTCCGCGCCACCATCGTGGACGTGGGCAAGGATTCCCTGACCGTTATGCTGACCGGCGACCAGTCCAAGCTGGATGCGCTGATCAACCTGCTGGAGGATTATGAGATTCTGGAGCTGGCCAGGACGGGCCTTACGGGTCTGGAGCGCGGTTCCGAGGATATCCGTTATCTGCCGTAGGCGGAGTTGTTACATATTACATTGTGAGCTAAGGGCGCGGCCAAAGGCGGACAGAGAGTCGTCGGTTTTGTTACCTTAACATATATTTTCTAAGAGGTATAAGGAGGATAAAGAAATGCCAAAGATTTTTTATCAGGAAGATTGTAATTTATCACTGCTGGAGGGCAAGACCATTGCCGTCATCGGTTACGGCAGCCAGGGCCACGCCCATGCGCTGAACCTTAAGGAGTCCGGCTGCAACGTGATCGTTGGCCTGTACGAGGGAAGCCGTTCCTGGAAGAAGGCGGAGGAGCAGGGATTTGAGGTATATACCGCAGCGGAAGCCACCAAAAAGGCCGACGTGATCATGATTCTGATCAACGACGAGAAGCAGGCCGCCATGTACAAGGAGTCCATCGCTCCCAACCTGCGTCCCGGCATGATGCTGATGTTCGCACACGGCTTTGCCATCCACTTCGGCCAGATCGTTCCGCCCAAGGATGTGGACGTTACTATGATCGCTCCCAAGGCCCCCGGCCACACGGTGAGAAGCGAGTATCAGAGAGGCAGAGGAACCCCCTGTCTGGTTGCAGTTCATCAGGACGCCACCGGCAAGGCTTTAGATATGGCGCTGGCTTACGGCCAGGGCATCGGCGGCGCAAGAGCCGGAATCCTGGAGACCACCTTCCGCGTTGAGACCGAGACCGACCTGTTCGGCGAGCAGGCTGTGCTGTGCGGCGGCGTTTGCGCGCTGATGAAGGCTGGATTTGAGACTCTGGTTGAGGCTGGATACGCTCCCGAGAACGCGTACTTCGAGTGCGTACATGAGATGAAGCTGATCGTGGACCTGATCTACGAGAGCGGCTTTGCCGGCATGCGCTACTCCATCTCCAACACGGCTGAGTACGGCGATTACATCACCGGACCGAAGATCGTGACCGACGAGACCAGAAAGGCCATGAAGAAGATTCTGTCCGATATCCAGGACGGTTCCTTCGCCAAGGAGTGGCTGCTGGAGAACCAGGTTGGCAGCCCGCACTTCAACGCCATGAGAAAGAACGAGGCCGAGCAGCCGTTAGAGAAGGTCGGCGCGGAGCTGAGAAAGCTGTACAGCTGGAACGACACCGACAAGCTGATCAACAACTAAACAGAATGAACGATCGGGGCAGGCAAGGCTTGCCCCGTTTTTGCGCTGCAATGGGCCGCTATCATAGACTTTGGGCGAACCATTGGGAATGCGGAACGGAAAAACTCCCACAGGCCCGGCAGGACGTTGTGGGAGTTTTTGTGTGTGGGGAAATGGGAACTGCGTCAGTACAGGAATTCCAGAAACGTTTTTAAGGCCATGGCCTGGTTGCTGGGGTGGTAGGCGAAGCCGATGGTGCGGCGGGAGATGGAATTCTGCAGGGGAATTTCCACCAGCACGCCAGTGTCCAGCTCCTTCTGCACCAGCTCCCGGATCACGCAGGCCACCCCCAGGCCGATCTTGGCGAATTCGATCAGCAGGTCCATGGTGGTGACTTCCAGAATCTGGTGGGGGAAGATGGCATTCTCCGCCATGTACTCGTCCACATGGTGGCGGGTCATGTTGTTCTCGTCCAACAGCATGATATTGCCGGTCTCAAAGATGTTGGTATCCGAACCCTCCCGCAGGTACAGGTTCTCCAGATAGGCCCTGGTGGACACGAAAATGTCCTGGATATCCATCACCGGGATAAAGGAGAGGTCCTTTCGCAGGGACGGCTCCGCCACCAGCCCCAGGTCGATCTTCTGCTGCTCCAGGCGGTTTAAGGTCTGGACCGTGGACTGGCTCTCAATGGTCACCTTCATGTGGGGATACTGGTCGATAAAGGTTTTCAGGTACGGGAGCAGGATGTACTTGCACAGGGTGTTGCTGACGCCGATGCGCAGGTGGCCGATGTCGAATTCCTGGATCCGGCGAAGCTCCTGCTCGCCCCGTTCCAGGGCCTCGAAGGCCTCTCTGGCATGTTCGAAGAGGATCTCCCCTTCGCTGGTCAGCTGCACTCCGCGGGAGCTGCGGGTGAACAGGGAGAGCCCAAGACTGTCCTCCAGCTTGCCGATGGCCTTGCTGATGGCGGGCTGGCTTATGTAAAGCTCCTTGGCCGCCTTGGAAATGTTGCCGGCCTTTGCCACCTCGTAAAAAATTTTATACTGTGACAGGTTTTGTTCCATATCCTAAAATCCTCTCTAAATGGAATAATTTGACGCGAAAATGATATAACTTTCTTTCATATATACCATTCGTATTATGTATTTTTATTATAGCAGTTCTTGTGTTAGAATGTAAAGCGTGGAAAATAAATTTTAATAAATTTTCTCTATAAAAAGAAGAATTCAAGGAGGAATTACTTATGGGAATGACGATGAGCCAGAAAATCCTTGCCGCCCATGCGGGGCTTTCGGAGGTGAAAGCCGGACAGTTGATCGAGGCGGATCTGGATCTGGTGCTGGGCAACGACATCACCTCGCCGGTGGCGATCAACGAGATGAAAAAGATCGACAAGCAGACGGTATTTGACAAGGACAAGATCGCGCTGGTGATGGACCATTTTATCCCCAACAAGGATATCAAGTCCGCTGAGAACTGCAAGTGCTGCCGGGAATTTGCCTGCCGCCATGAGATCACCAACTATTTTGACGTGGGCGACATGGGGATCGAACACGCTCTGCTTCCGGAGAAAGGCTTGGTTGTGGCGGGGGACGCCATGATCGGAGCGGACTCCCACACCTGTACATACGGCGCGCTGGGCGCATTTTCCACCGGCGTTGGCTCCACGGACATGGCGGCCGCCATGGTGACCGGCAAGGCCTGGTTCAAGGTTCCCTCCGCCATCAAGTTTGAGCTGGTGGGCAAGCCCGGGAAATGGGTCAGCGGCAAGGACGTGATCCTGCACATCATCGGTATGATCGGCGTGGACGGGGCTCTCTACAAATCCATGGAATTCACCGGCGAGGGCGTGAAGAACCTGACCATGGACGACCGGTTTACCATCTGCAACATGGCCATCGAGGCCGGCGGAAAGAACGGCATTTTCCCGGTGGATGAGCAGACCGTTGCGTATTTGAAGGAACATTCCAAACGGGATTTTAAGGTTTACGAGGCGGACCCGGACGCGGAGTACGATGCCACCTATGTGATCGATCTGTCCGAGCTCAAGCACACGGTTTCCTTCCCTCACCTTCCCTCCAACACCAGGACCATCGACAATGTGGGCGACGTGAAGATCGACCAGTCGGTGATCGGCTCCTGCACCAACGGGCGCATCGACGACATGCGGGTGGCGGCTGAGATTTTAAAGGGCAGAAAGGTTGCGAAAAACGTGCGCTGCATCGTGATTCCCGCCACGCAGGCCATCTATCTGCAGGCTATGCGGGAAGGGCTGCTGGAGATCTTTGTGGAAGCGGGAGCCATCGTGAGCACTCCCACCTGCGGACCCTGCCTGGGCGGTTACATGGGCATTCTGGCGGCAGGCGAGCGCTGCATCTCCACCACCAACCGCAACTTTGTGGGCCGTATGGGCCATGTGGATTCCGAAGTGTACCTGGCAAGCCCCGCGGTTGCCGCGGCCAGCGCCGTGACCGGCAAGATCAGCTGCCCCTGCGAGCTGGACTGAGAAAGGAGAAGATAGAAGATGAAAGCATGCGGACATGTGTTTAAATATGGAGATAATGTGGATACGGACGTAATCATTCCGGCCCGCTACCTAAACGCCACCAAGGGCGAGGAGCTGGCGGTGCACTGTATGGAGGACATTGACAAGGACTTCGTGAACAAGGTGCAGAAGGGCGACATCATTGTGGCCAACAAGAACTTCGGCTGCGGCTCCTCCAGGGAGCACGCGCCTCTGGCCATCAAGTGCGCGGGCGTCAGCTGCGTGATCGCCGAGACCTTTGCCCGGATTTTCTACCGCAACTCAATCAACATCGGCCTTCCCATCATCGAGTGCGCGGAGGCGGCCCGTTCCATCGAGGCAGGGGACGAGGTTGAGGTGGACTTTGACTCCGGTATGATCACCAACAAGACCAAGGGAGAGAGCTACCAGGGACAGTCCTTCCCGCCGTTTATGCAGAAGATTATCAGCGCAGGCGGGTTGGTGAACTATATCAACGGTCAGTAATTGGAAAATGGACAGAAACAGGCGGGGCTTGCCGGCGATTTTGCCGGCAGGCCCCGCTTATCTGCGCAGACCGGGCGAAACAGTCCGTAGTGCCCTCACCTTTTCCGGACCGCCCAACGGCCGGTTTGGCTCTCGCGCACGGCATAGTAACCGCAGGGCATATCCCGTAAAGCGCCCACCGAATTGTCCAAATCAAAAACAAATTTCAGCGAAACAAGTCTCCCGTCCCCGGTTTCATGTGCGGTTTTACCGCACAGAAACTGCCACATCCCGTCGTCCTCATCGTGGGACACGTACAGGACAGGTTCCTCGCCGCTCATCACATGACGGCAAATAATCGCCGCCGTGTTGGGTTCATCATAAAAAGGGAATTCCATAAACAGCGCTCCTTTTGTGTTTTTAATGATACCGGGGCTCAGCCGTGGGGCTCGGACTGGGCGGCCAGCAGCAGAAAGGCCTCCATCTCCCGGCTCACCCACTTATCCTTGTGGTAGACGATCTGTTTCCAGATGCGCATGGTAAAGCCTGGGACGTGAACCGGGACCAGGCGGCCGTTTTCGATGTCCTGGCGCACGGTGAATTCCGGGAGAAAGGAAACGCCCTGGTTGTCGCGCAGCAGGCGGACGATAAATTCCGTGTTGCCGATTTCCAGAAACGGATGGATATCCAGCTCAAGGGACGCCAGATGCTGCTCCAGCAGGAGACGGTAGCTGGCGTCCTTCTCCGTCAGAATCAAGGGCTGCCGGATCATTTCCTCCAGGGAAATGCTGGCGTTTGCCAGCGGACTGTCCGCGCTGGTGACGAAAATAACCCGGTCCGGCACCTCCAGGGCCTTGATCCACTTGGGGTCGTACATCTTCTTGTCCAGAAAATACACGATATCCAGGGCGTTGCAGTTCATCATATCCAGCAGCTTGTCCGGCGAACCGGTGACAATGCTCACGGAAACTTTGGGATACAGGCGGTGATATTCCTTCAGCAGATCCGGGAAAATCGTGGCGCAGATGGATTCGATGGTGCCGATACACAGCCGCCCGGAAAGCTCCGACGGCTCCGAAAGCGCCGTCCTGGCCCGCGCCATATCCGTGATCAGACGCCCCGCGTGCTCCGTGAACACCACCCCCTGGTGGGTCAGCGTCACCTGCTTCCCGATCCGGTCAAACAAACGCGCCCCCAGCTCCTGCTCCAAATGCTTGATCTGTATGGTCACAGCCGCCTGCGAATAGCCCAGCTTCTCCGCCGCACGGCTGAAACTTTTAAGCTGCGCCACCTCCATGAAGGTGACAATCTCACGAAACTCCATCCCTGCGCCTCCTGTCCCTCATGAACGGTAAGATTTTCCGCGTTCGAGCTTCTTTCTATAAAAATTTTTAAACGATATCATAAAATCATTAAAATTTACATCTCATCCCCTCTATGCTACACTAAAATCAACAACAATTCAACCCAAAACGATTCGAATTTGTACGAAAGGTCAGGAGATGAACATGGAGAAGACAGATGTGAGATACGGTGCGTATATTCAGATTTTGAAAGAAGAGCTGGTGCCCGCTATGGGATGTACGGAGCCCATTGCCCTCGCCTACGGCGCCGCCGTGGCCCGCGATATTTTAGGAGGCATGCCGGACCGGGTGAAGGTTCAGGCCAGTGGCAGCATTATCAAAAACGTGAAGTCCGTTATCGTGCCCAACACCGGTCATTTGAAGGGAATCCCCGCGGCGGCGGCGGCCGGTATCGTGGCAGGCGACGCCTCCCGGGAGCTGGAGGTGATTGCCCATGTGGATTCCGACAAGGTGGGGAAAATCCGTGAATTTATGGAAAACACCCCCATTGACGTGGAGTATGTGGACAACAACATCACCTTCGACATCATCGTGACCCTCTGGAAAGGCGGGGACAGCGCCCTGGTGCGCATCGCCAATTACCACACCAACATCGTGCGCAAGGAGAAGAACGGCCAGGTGCTGTTTGACATTCCGGTGGCGGACGAGAGCGAGGAGGGCCTGACTGACCGCACCCTGTTGACCATGGAGGGAATCTGGGACTTTATCACCACCATGGACGTGGAGGACGTGAAGGAGCTGCTGGACCGCCAGGTGAATTACAACATGGCCATCGCCGAGGAGGGCATCAAGGGGAATTACGGCGCCAACATCGGCAAGGTGCTCCTTGACACCTACGGGGACGACGTGCGCACCAGGGCAAAGGCCATGGCCGCCGCCGGTTCCGACGCCAGAATGAACGGCTGCGAGCTCCCGGTGGTGATCAACTCCGGCAGCGGCAACCAGGGTATGACCGCCTCTATTCCGGTGGTGGTTTACGCGAAGGAGCTGAACTCCGGCGTGGATAAAATGTACCGGGCCCTGGCATTATCCAACCTGACCGCCATCCACCAGAAAACCAGAATCGGCCGTCTGTCCGCCTACTGCGGCGCAGTAAGCGCGGGAGCGGGAGCGGGAGCCGGAATCGCCTACCTCTGTGGCGGTGGTTACGACGAGGTGGTGCACACCGTGGTCAACGCCCTGGCAGTGGTGTCCGGCATCGTCTGTGACGGAGCAAAGGCCTCCTGCGCGGCCAAGATCGCTTCCGCCGTGGACGCCGGAATTCTGGGTTACAACATGTACGTCCGCGGCCAGCAGTTCTACGGCGGCGACGGTATCGTGACCAAGGGCGTGGAAGCCACCATCGCCAATGTGGGCCGCCTGGGCAAGGACGGTATGAAGGCCACCAACGAGGAGATCATCCGCATCATGGTGGGGGACAAATCCCTCTGCTGATTCGTCAGATTGTACAAGAATTGTCGGACATTTTAGTCAATAAAGCCGGATTGACAGACCGGCGCTGATCCCGTATCATAATAACAAACACTGCGCCGCAAGAGATTCTTCCGGCAAAGGAGTTATAATTCCATAGTTATGATACTGACCCCAAGCAAAGCTGACGGGAAAGGCGACGGTATATGGTACATCACACATTTGATATGTGTCTGTTCAGGGTACGCCTTTCGGGCGTACCCTTTTTTTGCGGTTTCGGGGCAGTGGCTGTCGCAAGGCGGCTGTTCGGATTGAAAATATATACCTATACAGGAGGGATTCAGAGATGGAGACAAGGATCGCGGTAATCGGAATTATTGTGGAAAACAGGGAGTCGGTGGAAGCGGTGAATACCATTCTCCACCAGTACAGCCAGTATATCATCGGGCGCATGGGGCTTCCCTATGAGAAAAAGAAGATGAACATCATCAGCATCGTGGTGGATGCGCCCCAGGACGCTATCAGCGCCCTGTCCGGAAAACTAGGCCGCCTGCCGGGCATCACTTCCAAGGCGCTGTACTCCAAAGCCGGGGAGAAGCAGGCTTGACGGGCCGAAGCACCAGGCCGGGGCAGACCGCGGCCCTGAGCCAGGCCACCGCTCCGGTCCTGAGCCAGACCACTGCTCCGTCCCTGAACCAGGCTACCGCTCCGTCCCTGAGCCGGACCACCGATCCGGCCCCGAGCCAGACCACCACCCCGGCCCAAGGCGCCTCACCCCTCCACCTCCTCATCGACCGTCTGGCTGCCGGGGAGAAGCTGAACCGGACGGAGCTGGCCTGTCTCCTGGAGCGCCGGGAGGGAGAACACCGGGACTATCTGTTTGCCCGGGCCAGGGAAATCCAGCATCGGGTTTTCGGAAACAAGGTCTACATCCGGGGCCTCATCGAATTTACCAATTACTGTAAAAACAACTGCTATTACTGCGGTATCCGCCGGGACAACCGCAGCGCCTCCCGCTACCGCCTGACAGAAGAGCAGATTCTGGAGTGCTGCCGGGCCGGGTACGAGCTGGGATTTCGGACCTTTGTGCTCCAGGGCGGAGAGGACCCGTATTTCACCGACGGGTGCATTACCGGCCTGGTCCGCGCCATCAAGGCCGGGTATCCCGACTGCGCGGTGACACTCTCCATCGGCGAGAAGGACCGGGCCAGCTATGAGGCTTACTTCGCGGCAGGAGCGGACCGGTACCTGCTGCGCCACGAGACGGCCAATGACGGGCACTATGGGAAACTGCATCCGGCGGAGCTTTCCCTCCGGCGGCGCATGGAATGCCTGAGGGATTTAAAGGACATCGGCTTTCAGACCGGGGCCGGGTTTATGGTGGGTTCCCCGGGGCAGACCATGGACTGTATTTTAGATGATTTGGAATTTTTAAGAGATTTTGAGCCGGAAATGGTGGGGATCGGCCCCTTTATCCCACACCACGACACGCCCTTCGCCGCCTGTGCGGCGGGGACGCTGGAGCTGACGGTGTATCTTCTGGGACTGGTGCGGCTTATGCTGCCGCGGGTGCTTTTACCTGCGACCACGGCCCTGGGGACTATCTCGCCGGGGGGCAGGGAGCAGGGAATTCTGGCAGGCGCCAATGTGGTGATGCCCAACCTCTCGCCGGGGGACGTGCGGGAGAAATACCTGCTCTATGACAATAAGATCTGTACGGGAAACGAAGCCGCCGAGTGCCTGGACCAATTAAGGCAAGCCATGTCCTCCATCGGGTATGAGGTGGCCGTTGACCGTGGAGATGCTCCCGGACATTCCAAAACGGAAGGTTCGGAGCTATAAATGGCAGTGACGTCCTCATTTTCCCCATCGGGTCATGGGTGGGGGAGGAGGCGCCAGGGCCGCAATCATTGAGGGGGAAGGAAGCCTGACCCCAAAAGAAAAGGAGAAGAAATATTATGTATGATCCCAAATCACCCCATGCGGACGACTTTATCGACCACGGTGAAGTCCTGGAGACACTGGCCTACGGGGAGGCCAACAAGCACAACGCGGCGCTGATCGACGAGATTCTGGCCAAAGCCAGGCTGAGGAAGGGGCTGACCCACAAGGAAGCCATCGTGCTGCTGGACTGCGATCTGGAGGAGAAAAACCAGGAAATATACGCCCTGGCCGAGCAGATCAAGAAGGATTTCTACGGCAATAGAATCGTGATGTTCGCGCCGCTGTATCTGTCCAATTACTGTATCAACGGCTGTGTTTACTGTCCCTACCACGCGAAGAACAAACACATCGCCAGAAAGAAGCTGACCCAGGAGGAGATCCGCCGGGAGGTGATCGCCCTTCAGGACATGGGCCACAAGCGCCTGGCTCTGGAAACCGGCGAGGACCCGATCCACAATCCCATCGAGTACGTGCTGGAGTCCATTGACACCATTTACGGGATCAAGCACAAGAACGGAGCCATCCGCCGGGTCAATGTGAATATCGCAGCCACCACGGTGGAGAATTACCGGAAATTAAAGGACGCGGGCATCGGCACCTACATACTGTTCCAGGAGACCTACCACAAGGAGAGTTACCTGAAGCTTCACCCCACCGGCCCCAAACACGACTACGATTACCACACCGAGGCCATGGATCGTGCCCAGACCGGCGGCATCGACGACGTGGGCTGCGGCGTGCTGTTCGGCCTGGAGCTGTACCGCTATGAGTTCGCCGGGCTTTTGATGCATGCGGAGCACCTGGAGGCCGTGTTCGGCGTGGGCCCTCACACCATCAGCGTGCCCAGAATCCGCCGCGCCGACGACATTGACCCGGACGCTTTTGACAACGGCATCGACGACGATACCTTTGCCAAGATCGTGGCCTGTATCCGCATTGCCGTGCCCTACACCGGAATGATCGTGTCCACCCGGGAGAGCCAGAAAACCAGGGAGCGCGTACTGCACCTGGGGATTTCACAGATCAGCGGCGGCTCCAAGACCAGCGTGGGCGGTTACTATGAGCCGGAGCCTGAGGAGGAATGTTCCGCCCAGTTCGACGTCAGCGACAACCGCACCCTGGACCAGGTGGTGAACTGGCTCATGGGCATGGGGTATATTCCCAGCTTCTGCACCGCCTGCTACCGGGAGGGACGCACCGGCGACCGGTTCATGTCCCTGTGCAAGAGCGGGCAGATTCAGAACTGCTGCCACCCCAACGCCCTGATGACGCTCAAGGAGTACCTGATGGACTACGCGTCCGAGGACACCAGGCGCATCGGCGAGGTTCTGATCGAACAGGAGATTGGGAATATTCCCAAGGAAAAGGTACAGCAGATCGTGCGTGATAATTTGATCAAGATTGAGAATGGAATCCGGGATTTCCGGTTCTGATGAGAGGAGAGGCTATATGGGAATGAACGATACGCCCAGCGCGGACCGGGTGCACATTGGATTTTTCGGAAAGAGGAACGCCGGGAAATCCAGCGTGCTCAACGCGGTGACAGGTCAGGATCTGGCCGTGGTATCCGACGTTCGCGGGACCACCACGGACCCAGTGTCAAAGGCGATGGAGCTTTTGCCCCTTGGGCCGGTGGTGATGATCGACACGCCGGGCATCGACGACGAGGGAGAGCTGGGCGCGTTGCGGGTGAAAAAGAGCTATCAGACACTGAACAAAACCGATGTGGCGGTGCTGGTGGTGGACGCGGCGGCGGGGCCGGGGCCCGAGGACCTGGAGCTGTTCGGGCGCATCCGCCAGAAACAGATTCCGGTGGTTGTGGCGTACAACAAGGCGGATACGCTAAAGTCTGCCGCGAATCAGCCAGGCGGCTCAGGCGGGAAGTCTGCGGAGAATCAGCCGGGCGGCTCCCAGCCCTGGGACGCCACCCAGCCGCTCTATATCAGCGCCCGCACCGGCCAGGGCATCGCCGAGTTGAAGGAACGCCTGGCCCAGCTGGGCAAACCCCAGGAGAACAGCCGCCGCATCGTGGCGGACCTGCTGGAGCCCATGGATCTGGCCGTGCTGGTGGTTCCCATCGATTCGGCCGCGCCCAAGGGCCGCCTGATCCTGCCCCAGCAGCAGACCATCCGCGACGTGCTGGAGGCATCGGCCGTTGCTGTGGTGGTCAAGGATACGGAGCTTAAGGAAACGCTTTCCGGCCTTGGAAAAAAGCCAAAGCTGGTGATCACGGACAGCCAGGCCTTTGCCAGGGTGTCGCGGGAGACGCCGGAGGATGTTCTTCTGACCTCCTTCTCCATCCTCTTTGCCCGTTACAAGGGGAATCTGGCGGCTGCGGCAGCGGGAGCCAGGGCGGTGGAGCAGGTGGGGGACGGCGATCAGGTGCTGATCTGCGAGGGCTGCACCCATCACCGCCAGTGCGAGGACATCGGAACCGTGAAGCTGCCCCGCTGGATTCGGGAGTATACCGGGGCGGAGCCGGAATTTGTGTTCACCTCCGGTACCGCGTTTCCCGACGATTTAAGCCCCTACAGGCTGGTGGTACACTGCGGCGCCTGCATGTTAAATGAGCGGGAGATGAAATACCGCCTCAAATGCGCCCAGGACCAGGGGGTTCCGATGACAAATTATGGAATTTTGATCGCGTATATGCAGGGGATTTTGCAGCGGAGCGTCCAGGCGTTTCCGGACATCGCCGCACTGGTGGGTCCTGACGCCCGGCGGGGGTGAACGAAACCGCAGGCCGTAGAACAGCCGCAGGGATCAGGACCAGTACCCGAGATAGATCAGAATGTTTTTCAGAATCCAGTTGATCAGGATCAGCGCGATGGCGGCGTAGAAATACAGCGGCCTCAGCCTGAGCCGGGGAAATGAACGTTCGGGAAATACATAGTGCAGAGTGTAAGTGGATAAAAATAAGAACATCATAAAAACGGTGTAAACCACAAAGGGGTGCATCCGCAGGCCGGACAGCACATGTCCGTGCATCAGCGCGCGGATGGCCCGGGTTCCGCCGCAGCCGGGACAGTAATAACCGGTCAGGCGGTAGAGATAACAGCCCGGCAGAAAGGTTTCTGCAGTGTATCCCATCACATGAAAGAACAAAAGGCCGATTGCGCAGCAGCCGGTGAAGATCAGGGCTGCCGCATAAAAGGCCTTTTGTGTTTTCTCCGGAAACGGCAGGACGGATGGCTCCGCCCATTTGGCCGCACGGTAAAAACAGTTTTTAAATCGGCTGTGTTTTTGCTTCATCGGTTAAATCCGCCGGGATGATCAGCCGAGGCTGCTCAGGCTGGACAGGAACGCATAGCCGGTGATCAATGCGATTGCATAGATTGCCAGCGCGATCAGAGAGCACACTAAACCGGCGATGGCCATACCCTTTCCGCCCATGTGCTTGGACAGGCTAACACCTGCAAAAATAACGCCGAGAATGCCTAAAATCTGCGGAACGTAGGGAATGCAGCAGGTAAATACCAGGGCGCAGATTCCGCAAACCATCGAAGCAATCGATAATCCGCTGCTTTGTGTCTCCATAAGTTTTATCCTCCGTTTTCTTTTTTACATCGCAAATGACCTACCATACCCATCCGCGACATGAATAATTGACAATATTTAGTATAATGGAGCTGTTCGGACAAGTCAAGAGCGCCGGGTTCATTTTTCAAAATCAGTCCATTTTGCAGGGAATAAATCTGTCAGTTTTGTGGAAAATATCAGAAATAGAGAGCACGATTTTGGCTCCCGGTTATTTTGGCGCAAAAACAGAGAAATAGCCCGGGAGGGTTGAAAAAAAATGTGGGAATGCTATACTTAAACAGAGCGGGAGACCGCGGTATTTTGAGACGGCAACCATACGATAATAATATAAGAAAGCGGAGAGGACATACTATGATCATTCAGAGTAAACGGATCTGGATTGCAGGGCAGTTTATTGCGGCTCAGCTGGAAATTCAGGAAGGGAAGATTCTGCGGGTGCTCCCTTACGGCAGCAGACAGGCGGACGAGGATTGCGGGAATGACCGGATTGTGCCGGGCTTTATCGATATCCACACCCACGGAGCCTACAATTTTGACACCAACGACGGGGAGCCGGAGGGATTGCGGGAGTGGATGCGCCGCATCCCCGAGGAGGGCGTGACCTCCATCCTTCCCACCACTGTGACGCAGATGCCGGATGTGCTGGAGAAGGCCGTGGCGAATGTGGCCGCTGTGGCCAGAGAGGGCTACGAGGGAGCGGAGATGCTGGGAATCCATTTTGAAGGCCCCTATCTGGATATGGAGTACAAGGGCGCCCAGCCGCCGGAAGCCATCGCAAAGGCCACGGTGGAGCAGTTCAAGCGCTACCAGGAGGCGGCGGAGGGGATGATCAAGTACATCACCCTGGCGCCGGAGCACGATGCGGACTTCGCCCTGACCCGGTACTGCAGCCAGAACGGCGTGGTGGTCAGCATGGGACACTCCTCAGCCACCTATGAGCAGGCGCTCCTCGGCATCGCCAACGGCGCGACCTCCATGACCCACGTGTACAACGGCATGACACCCTACCACCACCGCAAGCCCGGACTGGTGGGAACGGCCCTGCGGGTGCGGGACATCTATGGAGAGGTGATCTGCGACGGTTGCCATTCCCATCTGGCGGCGCTCAACAACTTTTTCACCGCCAAGGGACGGGATTACTCCATCATGATCAGCGATTCCCTGAGAGCCAAGCACTGCCCGCCGGGAGGAGCGTACCAGCTGGGCGGCCATGACATCGAGATCGGCGAGGACGGACTGGCGCGCTTAAAGGGCACGGAGACCATCGCGGGATCCACCCTGTTCCTGAACCGTGGATTGAAGATTCTGGTGGAGGATGCCATGGTGCCCTTTGACACGGCTTTGAATTCCTGCACCATCAACCCCGCCCGCTGCCTGGGCGTGGATGACCGCAAGGGGCGCATCGCCGCAGGGCTTGACGCGGACCTGGTCCGGCTGGCCGACGACTATGGGGTTCTGCAGACCTGGTGCAGAGGCGCGAAAATGCTCTAGGAGCGCCAGGCGGGCTGCGCGGCCCCGGGGAGAAGTTTAAGAAAATGCTTGCATTTGCGCCTCCCCCGTGCTATAGTAGGTATGATAACTAGTGTAGATTACTGATAAAGAGTGGACAGCGGTCCACTCTTTCGTCTTGTGTAGGACTGGATTTTGAAGGAAAGGTGGTGAAATGATGGGAAAAAAAGAATCTTACGAATCCAGAGTGGAGGCCTATCTGCTCCCGCTGATGGAGGAACATCATTTTGAATTGGTGGATGTGGAGTACGTGAAGGAAGCGGGTACCTGGTACCTGCGTGCTTATATCGATAAAGAAGGCGGAATCGCGGTGGACGACTGCGAGGTGATCAGCCGTAAGCTGGGCGACTGGCTGGACAAAGAGGATTTTATCAGCGAGAGCTATATCCTGGAGGTCAGCTCCCCGGGACTGGGACGTCCGCTTAAGAAGGAAAAGGATTTTGTCCGCAGTCTGGGCAAGGACGTGGAGGTGCGTCTTTACCGCATGCGGGATAAGCAAAAGGAATTCACCGGCGCGTTAAGCGCATATGATGCGCAGACGGTGACGCTGGATATGGAGGATGGAAGCCAGATGGTATTCGACCGGGCGGACATCGCCCTGATCCGTTTGGCCTTCGATTTTTAGAGGTATGGCGGGCAGCCCAGAACGCCCGTAAAATGATGTGATTTCACATGTAGGACACATGGATAGGAGGATAAACATGAACAAGGAACTGTTAGAGGCAATGGAAGTGCTGGAGAAGGAAAAGAACATCAGCAAGGAAACCCTGCTGGAGGCCATTGAAAACTCCCTGCTCACTGCCTGTAAGAACCACTTCGGAAAAGCGGATAACGTCCGGGTGAATATCAATCCGGATACCTGCGATTTCGCCGTGTATATGGAAAAGGAAGTGGTGGAGACTCCGGAGGACGATCAGCTGCAGATCAGCCTGGTGGACGCCAAGATGATGAACCCCAAGTACGAGGTGGGGGATACGGTGCAGATTCCGCTGGATTCCAAGAAATTCGGGCGCATTGCCACTCAGAATGCCAAGAACGTGATCCTGCAGAAGATTCGCGAGGAAGAGCGCACTTCGCTTTACAAGGAATATTATATGAAGGAAAAGGACGTGATGACGGGAATCGTGCAGCGCATGCTGGGCAAGAACGTCAGCATCAACCTGGGACGTGTGGACGCCATCTTAAACGAGAGTGAGCAGGTCAAGGGAGAAACCTTCCGGCCTACCGAGCGCGTCAAGGTATATATTCTTGAGGTAAAGGATACGCCCAAGGGACCGCGCATTTCCGTCTCCAGAACCCATCCGGATCTGGTGAAGCGCCTGTTCGAGTCCGAGGTGGCCGAGGTGCGGGACGGCACGGTGGAGATCAAGGCCATCGCCAGGGAGGCGGGGTCCAGAAGCAAGATCGCCGTGATGTCCAACGATCCCAACGTGGATCCGGTGGGCGCATGCGTGGGCTTAAACGGCTCCAGGGTCAATTCCATTGTGAATGAGCTGCGCGGCGAGAAGATCGACATCATCAACTGGGATGAGAATCCCGCATACCTGATCGAGAACGCTTTGAGCCCGGCCAAGGTGATCTGCGTGGTGGCCGACGAGGAGGAGCGCGAGGCTCAGGTGATCGTGCCGGATTACCAGCTGTCCCTGGCCATCGGCAAGGAAGGCCAGAACGCAAGGCTGGCGGCAAGGCTCACGGGCTTTAAGATCGATATTAAGAGCGAGACCCAGGCGCGCGAGATGGGGCTGTTCGAGCAGATGGGACTGCAGTACGGAGACGCCCCGGAAGACACATATGAGGAAGAAATTCAGGATGACTACCAGGATTATGACAGTGAAGCCGGCCAGGAGGACGCAGACCAGCAGTAGTGGTACCAGATAGGTTAGGAGTGATGTAGGTGAGCATGAAAAAAGTTCCGCTCAGACAGTGTATTGGCTGTGGTGAGATGAAGAGCAAAAAAGAAATGATCAGAGTGATCAAGACCGCCGACGAGGAGATTTTATTGGACGCCACCGGGAGAAAGAACGGCCGCGGCGCTTATCTCTGTCCGTCCATGGAGTGCATGAAAAAGGCCGTAAAGAGCAAGGGCCTGGAGCGCTCCTTCAAGATGGCGATTCCAAAAGAGGTGTACGACGCTCTGGAAAAGGAGATGGAAGCGCTTGGTCGATAAGAAAAAGTTGTTAAACATGATTGGGCTGGCCACCAGGGCCAGAAAGGTGGTAAGCGGAGAATTTTCCACAGAAAAGTCAGTGAAGAGCGGAAGATCCCATCTGGTGATCGTATCAGAGGAAGCATCGGACAATACAAAGAAGATGTTTACCAACATGTGTGCTTACTATAAGGTTCCGATTTATCTGTTTGGCACGAAGGATGAGCTGGGGCATGCCATGGGGAAGGAGTTTCGGGCTTCCGTATCCGTGGAGGATGCCGGGTTTGCAAAGTCAATGGCAGGACTAATGAATGTAAATGGAGGTAGTGTGAATGAGAGTAAATGAATTGGCAAATGAGCTGGGAAAAACCAGTAAACAAATATTGGAATTGATTAAACAGTCGGACCCGTCGTCCAGCATGTACGCGGTGTCGAAGGTGACGCCCGAGCAGGAGAACGCGGTTCGCAGAGCGCTCTCGCCCAGGAAAGAGGCGGCTCCGGCTCATCAGGAGAAGGCGGCTCCTCCCGTCCAGGAGGCCAAGGCGGCTCCGGCTGCAAAAGCGCCCGAGGGGGCTGAGAAGCCCGCGGGACAGCCGGCCAAGAAGAAACTGACCGCTGTATTCAGACCGCAGAACGCCCAGCAGCAGATCAAGCGCCCGGCGCCGAAGGCGCCCGCGCGTCCTCAGCAGGCGGCTCCGGCTGCGGCACCGGCCCGTCCCCAGGCGGCTGAGCCGGCTCCCAAGGCTGAGACGGTGAAAACCGAGACCCCGGCAGTGCAGGCTCAGAGCGTGCAGCCCCAGCAGGCGGCGCCCGCTCCGGCTCCGGCACCCGCGCGTCCTCAGACCGAGGCGGCGCCCGCGGCCCAGCCTCAGCAGCCCCAGCAGGAGATGAGACCCCGCCAGGAAGGCTACCAGGGCAACCGCCAGGAGGGCTACCAGGGCAATCGTGACGGCAACCGCCAGGGAGGCTACCAGGGCAACCGTGACGGCAACCGCCAGGGAGGCTATCAGGGCAGCCGCGACGGCAACCGCCAGGGAGGCTATCAGGGCAACCGTCCTCAGGGCGGAGGCTACCAGGGTAACCGCGAGGGAGGTTACCAGGGCAACCGTCCCCAGGGCGGAGGCTACCAGGGCAACCGCGAGGGTTATCAGGGCAACCGT
>ENA-UOJP01000668-UOJP01000668.1-human-gut-metagenome-genome-assembly--contig:-C102-NODE-668-length-57963-cov-9.716948_pt1 | contig 57963 bp, 45 predicted proteins | sample MGYA00242353_ERZ723900 | MGnify/ENA metagenome assembly ERZ723900 | reverse complement strand
ACAGCGGCAGGGCCGAACGTGAAGGACGTATACTACGAGATCGATGATACGCAGAGGTTTGACTACAAGGTGAACTTCTACATCAAAGGTAGCACGACACCGGTGCCTGGATTGACCGCTCTGGAAGGAGAAGCGCCGGTAGGAGAGTTCAAGTGGACGAACGTAGCGAAGACGGAAACCGGCTATAAGCTGGTAACGAGTCCGGTACAGCCGACCAGCATGATCATCACAGCGGCAGGGCCGAACGTGAAGGACGTATACTACGAGATCGATGATACGCAGAAGTTTGATTACAAGGTGAACTTCTACATCAAAGGTAGCACGACACCGGTTCCCGGATTGGCAGCTCTGGAAGGAGAAGCGCCAGTCGGAGAGTTCAGCTGGACGAACGAAGCGAAGACGGAAACCGGCTACAAGCTGGTAACAAGTCCGGAACAGCCGACCAGCATGATTATCACGGCGGCAGGGCCGAATGTGAAGAATGTTTACTATGAAGTAGATGAGACTCAGAAGTTTGACTACAAAGTGGAATTTGTAAAGATGGTTAATGGTAATAAAGAAGACCTTGAGCCCTCTATTACGGAAACATTCAATGTAGAAGCTGATGTGACCGCGAGCCCAAGGAATATACCGGGATACACATTGGTTGGGTTTGGTACAAATCCTGAAAACTACGGAAACTTTGTAGACAACAAATTCAATGCTAAGATGCCTGGGGAGAATTTAACGGTTACCTATATTTATGAGGAGAACGAGAATATAGCAATATCTTACCAGTCCGAATCCCTCACCAAAGGCACCGTAACCCTCGACACCGAGTCCATCGCACCCGCCACCGGCGCCCCCAAGGGTTCCGAGGCGAAACCTGCCGACGGCTATGTATTCACCCACTGGACCAATTCCAATGGCGATACCGTGGCAACCGGTGAGGACAATAAGCATTATACGCCTGTGAAGAATGCTGCAACTGAAGTATTCGAGGCAGACACCTATACCGCACACTTCACTGAGCGCGGCGACCTGAGCTATAAGGTTGAGTATTACTTCGACGGCAAGCTTGGCGAGACGGTAACGCAGGACAATGTGAAGTTCGGTACAGACATTGCGTATACTACGACAAACAAGACATACAACAACCAGAACTATGTATTTGAGAAGACCGAGGGACCGAAGACCGTTGGAGCGGACAGTGAGCAGAATCTGCTTAAGGTATATTACACGCTGGATTCCACCGGAACTGAGAAGCCCGGCACACCGGATGGAGTACCGGATAAGTTCCAGATCACCATCAGATACGAGGCAAATGCAAACGGAAGCGTGAGCGGAACTACGGTTGAAGTGCATACCATTCAGGACTTTGAGCGGGATGCAGTGACCGGCGAGATCACCACGGTTGGACCGGTAAGACCTGCTACTCCGAACGCGAATGTCACTACATCGGCCAACAGCCGTTACACATTCGACTACTGGAGCATCAGAGGAAACGCTGATAAGAAGTACAACACCACCGATGATCTGACGAAGGAAGCGTTCATCGAAGATGTGACCTTCGCGGCGAACTTCCGGTATGTAGGCGGAGGCGGCGGCAACGGTGGAGGCAGCAATCCCAGCGGCCCGTCCGGCGGTGGAAACGAGACCGGCGGCCCCGGTGCAACAGTCACCATCAACCCCGATGACGTTCCCATGGCCATCATGCCGGATACCACACCGGCAGACCTGACCGTAATCGATGACGGCGAAGTGCCCTTCGCGGCGCTGCCCAAGACCGGCCAGGGAGCTGTAAAAGGAACGCTGACCATGATGATGTCGGGAATCCTCCTTGCGATCGCTGCAATCAACAAGAAGCGGAAGGAAGAGGATAACTCCTGATCGAAGCGGACAAAGCATTAAGAAATTAAGCAGTAAAGATGGAGGTTCCGGCCACTTGGCCGGGGCCTCCGCCCTCTATACGGTATAAGAGCGGCTCATGAGGTCCTATAAGTAAATTCAATGAATAGCAGGGGACGATTCTGTTTGACAAGCTCTGTAAAATTTGTTAGTATTAGATACTAACAACAAGCAGTTAACTGAAAGTGTGAAATCTCCCGTTTCACACTTTTAACTTATTCAAACACGCAGAAAGAGAGGATTTTTCCATGGGTACAATTATCGGTGAAGGCATTACCTTTGATGATGTGCTTCTGGTGCCGGCTTATTCGGAAGTGATTCCGAACCAGGTTGACCTGACCACGTATCTGACCAAGAAGATTAAGCTGAACATTCCGCTGATGAGCGCGGGCATGGACACGGTGACGGAACACCGTATGGCGATCGCCATGGCGCGTCAGGGCGGAATCGGTATTATCCACAAGAACATGAGCATCGAAGAGCAGGCTGAGGAAGTGGATCGCGTAAAGAGATCTGAGAACGGCGTAATCTCGGATCCGTTTTATCTGTCCCCTGAGCACACATTAAAAGATGCCAACGATCTGATGTCTAAATTCCGTATCTCCGGCGTCCCGATCACCGAGGGCAAGAAGCTGGTCGGTATTATCACCAACCGCGACTTGAAGTTCGAGGAGGATTTCAGCCGTCCCATCAAAGAGTGCATGACTTCCAAGAACCTGGTTACCGCCAGAGAAGGTGTTACCCTGAAGGAAGCCAAGGCCATTCTGTCTAAGGCTAAAGTTGAGAAGCTGCCCATCGTGGACGATGATTTCAACTTAAAGGGCCTGATTACCATCAAAGATATTGAAAAGCAGATCAAGTACCCGTTGTCCGCCAAGGACGAGCAGGGACGGCTGCTCTGCGGCGCGGCGGTGGGAATCACTGCAAATGTGCTGGATCGCGTCGCGGCTTTGGTTAAGTCCAAGGTCGACGTGGTGGTTCTGGATTCCGCCCATGGCCATTCCGCCAACGTGATCCGCTGCGTGAAGATGATTAAAGAGGCATTTCCGGAGGTTCAGGTTATTGCCGGAAATGTGGCGACCGGCGATGCCACCAGAGCTCTGATCGAGGCCGGAGCCGACGCTGTGAAGGTCGGAATCGGACCTGGCTCCATCTGCACCACCCGTGTGGTTGCCGGCATCGGTGTTCCCCAGATCAGCGCGGTTATGGATTGCTATTCTGTTGCGAAGCAGTACGGGATTCCGATCATCGCGGATGGCGGCATCAAGTATTCCGGCGATGTTACCAAGGCTATTGCGGCTGGCGGCAGCGTGTGTATGATGGGCAGCATCTTCGCGGGCTGCGACGAGAGCCCGGGTACCTTTGAGCTATATCAGGGCCGTAAGTACAAGGTGTATCGCGGCATGGGTTCCATCTCCGCTATGGAGAACGGAAGCAAGGACCGCTACTTCCAGACAGATGCCAAGAAGCTGGTTCCCGAGGGTGTGGAAGGTCGCGTGGCCTACAAGGGCATGGTGGAGGACACCGTATTCCAGCTGCTGGGCGGCCTCCGTTCCGGCATGGGTTACTGCGGAGCGCAGAACATTCCCACCCTGCAGGAGACCGGAAAGTTCATGAAGATTTCTGCTGCCTCCCTGAAGGAGAGCCATCCCCATGATATTCACATCACCAAAGAGGCTCCTAACTACTCCATTGAGGAATAATCAAAAACTTCCGAAAGTCCGCTGCATTCCGGCGGACTTTCTTTTGCTTGACAATGGCACGCAGGAGCAGCCGGTGGGAGAAGGCCATGCTGCCCTGGACCGCGCACACAGCCGGTAGGAGAATGCCAGGCTGCCATGGACCGCGCGCACAGCCGATGAGAGAATGCCAGGCTGCCCTGGACTGCACACACAGCCGGTGGGAGATTGCCAGGCGGCAATGGACCGAAGCCGCAACTATCATGGGATTGCCTGGCAGCAAACGTCTGCAGCCACAGCCCGCCAGACGTTTGCTGCAGGGGTTGGACCCATTCGCCATAAGGCGCAGTAAAATGGCCTCTGAGGGCCTCAGAATGCCCCGGGAGGGGGAGAAAGGATGTGCGACATGAAACTTACCACACTCTGCTATATTGAGCGGGAAAATGCCTACCTGATACTTCACCGGGTAAGCAAGGAACATGACGTTAACAAGGAGAAATGGATCGGCGTGGGCGGGCATTTTGAGGCCGGTGAGAGCCCGGAGGAATGCGTGCTGCGGGAAGTAAAGGAGGAGACCGGGCTGACGCTGCTTTCCTGGCAGTTTCGCGGCGTGATCACCTTCTCATCCGAGGGCTGGGAAGATGAGTACATTTGTCTGTTTACGGCGGACAGATTTTCCGGGGAGTTGACGGCCTGCGACGAGGGTGTGCTGGAATGGGTGGATCAGGAAGCGGTGTTGAAGCTGAATCTCTGGGAGGGGGATAAAATCTTTTTCCGTCTTCTCAATGAGAAGCGCCCATTCTTCTCACTGAAGCTTTCTTACCGCGAAAACCGGCTGGTGTACGCGGCTCTGGATGGCCGGGAACTGGAGCTGTTTGACGTGCGGGACAGCGAGGGAAATGTCACCGGCGTGGCCCGGGAACGTGAGCTGGTGCACTTAAACGGCGATCCCCACGGCACTTCCCATATCTGGGTGGTGCGGGAAAATGCTTCCGGCGGATGGGACGTTCTGCTGCAGAGGCGGAGCCGGGACAAGGATTCCTACCCGGGCTGTTACGATGTCTCGTCGGCGGGGCACCTCCAGGCGGGAGACGATTTTCTTCCCGCCGCGCTCCGGGAACTGGAGGAGGAGCTGGGCCTCTGCGCCCGGGCTGAGGACCTGGAGTTCGTAGGGTTTCGCCGGGCGTACCGGGAAGCGTTTTTTTGTGGAAGGCTCTTTAAAGATCATGAGATCAGCGCCGTCTACATTTACCGGAAACCGGTTGAGACCTCTGCGCTCAGACTTCAGAAGGAGGAGCTGGAATCCGTGATGTGGATGGATCTTGCGGACTGCCGCCGCGCAGTGGGGGAGGGGAGTCTGGACAACTGTATGTATCCCGAGGAATTGGAGATGCTCTCCCGCAGACTGAGCCAAGGGAAATGAACCAGGCATGGACGGTTCCGCCGCAATTCGCCGCAACCGTTCAAAAAGTTGTAAGGTTATTGTCAGAAAATCGGATTTTCAGTCTCGCATTGTTGTGATATAATAAGGAAACATATTTGTTATCATCAGCCAGGCGTCTGGTGACAAAATATAATAAGGAAAAGCATTTCTTATCATCAGCCAGGCGTCTGGTGACAAAGTATAAAAAGGAAAAGCATTTCTTATCATCAGCCAGACGGCTGGTGACAAAGTATAATAGTGAAACAATGCAAGCTGCCCATGATTACCAACCGCGCAGCTCACAATGAAAGTTCCGGCGGAGTCTGGGAACGGACCGCAAGCCGGGAGCAGCCGTAAGGGAATTCTGCGGTAAAATGATGGATCAGGAGAACACAGAATGAAAAGACGATTTCCATATAAGATACTGTTGAGCGCGTGCCTGAGCGCGGCGCTGGTCCTGGGACCGGCCGCGTATGCCTACGCTTCCTCTCCGGTGATCACACCGTTAGAGGAGAGTTCCGTGGCCAGCATGGGCTCAGGGGGAAACTCCGGCTCTTCCGGACAGAACGGAGGAGGACCGTCCTCCGGCAGCGGACAGGCCGCCCAGGGCAGCGCCCCTGGCCAGGGAACCACCGGCAGCCAGGGAAACGCCCCCGGCCAGGGAACCGCCGGCAGTCAGGGCAGCGCCCCCGGCCAAGGAACCACCGGAAGCCAGGGCAGCGCTCCCGGCCAGGGAACCACCGGCAGCCAGGGAAACGCCCCCGGCCAAGGAACCGCCGGCAGCCAGGGAAACGCTCCCGGCCAGGAAACCACCGGCAGTCAGGGCAGTGCCCCCGGCCAGGGAACCACTCCCGGCCAAGGCCCTACCCCTGGAACCACCGGTCCCTCAGACCCGTCCGCCTCCCAGAGCCAGTCTGCCGGCCAGAATTCAGGTCAGACGTCCAACACGGCCATAGCGGAGCCGGTGATCGCCGCGGAGGGAGCGGCTCTTTTGAACGCTTCCACGGGCCAGCTTCTGTTCTCGAAAAACGGAGACACAAAGCTTTACCCGGCCAGTATCACAAAGCTGATGACAGCTCTTCTGGTTGCTGAGAACTGCAATCTGGATGATACCGTGACCTTTTCTTCCACCGCCACCACCAATCTGGAGGCGGGAGCGGTGTCCCTCAACCTGGTGGAGGGGGACAAGCTGACGGTGCGCCAATGCCTTTACGCCCTGCTGTTAAAGTCTGCCAACGAAGTGGGCAACGCTCTGGCGGAGCACGTGGCGGGCAGCAACGCCAAGTTTGCGGATATGATGAACGCCAGGGCCGCGGCCCTGGGCTGCACCAACACGCATTTTACCAATCCCCACGGGCTCAACGACAATGACCACTATACCACGCCCAATGACATGGCGCTGATCGCCAAGGCTGCTTTTGAGAACGGTACGGTGCGCACAGTTGCCTCCACCCTGTCCTATGACCTGCCGGCGACCAAGAAAAATGCGGCCAGAACCATTTCCATCGGACACAAGATGCTGTATCCCAATGATTCCCGTTATTACGCTGGAATCATCGGCGGCAAGACCGGATACACCTCCAAGGCGGGCAACACGCTGGTGACGGCGGTGGAACGGGACGGCGTGCGCCTGATCGCGGTGGTGATGAAGAGCAAATCCACCCACTACACGGACACCAAGGCCCTTCTGGATTACGGTTTCGAGCTGGCAAAGCAGCAGAGCGCCGAAGGCGCGGACGGCGGCAGCGGCGGCCCGGGAACTGGCAATCCCACATCGGGATGGAACCAGGACTCCACCGGATGGTTCTATATCAAGGAGGACGGCTCCAGGGCGTCCAACCAATGGCTGAAGATTGCGGGGGAGGACTATTGGTTTGACCCCAACGCCTACATGGCCGTGGGCTGGCGCAAGTTCAACAACGGCGCATGGTATTATTTCCATTCCAGCGGCGCCATGGCGAAGAACTGCTGGGTTAAGACCAATGAACAGTATTTCTATCTGGGAAGCGACGGCGTGATGCTGACCGACACCGTGACGCCCGACGGATACCGGGTAGATGAAAATGGAATATGGCGGTGATCTGCCGGAAGTGACGAAAAAAGCATGGAGCGTTGGGGCCCCATGCTTTTTCGTCACTGGATGCAGTCATTGCTGCAAATATGTTTTTTCGAACTGGCCTGCGCAGACCGGTTTTCCAAATAGGAAGCCCTGGGCCAGCCGCACGCCGCAGGCGTTTAAGGCCGCCATCTGTTCCTCCGTCTCGATGCCCTCGGCCACCATGCGGATGCCCAGCTTGCCGCAGATTTCCGCGATGGATCCCACGATTGCCCTGGTTCTGGGATTGTGAGCCACGTCGCTGACCATACTCTTGTCCAGCTTGAGCACGTCGAATTCCACGGAGGACAACAGGGCCAGGTTGGCGTACTCGGTCCCAAAGTCGTCGATGGCGACGGAAAAGCCCGCCCCGCGGATTTTGATGATCAGCGCCCGGATATCCAGTTCCTCCACCTCCCGCAGACTTTCCGTGATCTCGATCTCCAGGAGCTCCGGGGAAATGCCGGAGGAATCACAGATTTCGGTGAGCTGCTCCACAAACAGCGGCTGCGCCAGGGAGCAGCGGGAGAAGTTTACGGAGACCGGAAATACCGCTTTGCCCTGTTCCATCCAGCGTTTGAGCCTGGAGCAGACGAACTTGAACACGAAGAAATCGATCTGACTGACAGCCCCCGTCTCCTCCATCAGCGGGAGGAAATTTCCGGGCAGAACCAGGGCGTCCGGACGGGGCTGGTAGCGGATCAGGGCCTCCGTTCCCACGGCCCTGCGATCCGGGCAGGAAATCTTGGGCTGCAGATACACGACAAAACGGTTTTGCCGGATCTCTTCCTGTAAGACGGCGGGGTCCGCCAGGTACAACAGCTCGTCGCTGTGGTGGCGGTAGCGGTTGGAGGCCGGGTGGGTGCGGTAAAATGTTTTCTTGTCCTCATACATTCGGGCGTCCGCTTCCGCGATAATCTGGTTCAGATCGTCGATTTTTTCCGACCAGCGGGAACCGATGGCCGCGCGGCACATGGGATCTGCGCGGAACTGGGCCTTCAGATCCCGGGTTCTGCTCTCAAAAAGCTCCTTGTCCAATCCGGGGCAGATGATCACGAATTCATCCCCGCCGATCCGGTAGAAGTTGGCGCCGGGGAACGCGTGTTTCATTCTGCGGGCGCATTCCGCCAGAACCTCGTCGCCGTAGGCGTGGCCGTGCTGGTCGTTGATGTCCTTTAAGCCGTTGACGTCCAGATAGACGATTCCCACGGAGACTTCGGCGGTGGAAAGGTCTTTCGTATCCTCGATGTACCGGTTCCGGTTGTAAAATGAGGTCAGCTTGTCATAGTAGCTTAATTGGGACAGCTGCTTTTGGCTCTGCGCGTGCCGCCAGGCCAGCATAAGAAAATAGCACAGGGTCTGGAGCAGGGGAGCGATGTTGGACATGTGGTCCGGAGACGGGTTGTCAACGCCCAGGTAGCCGGTCAGAGTCCCGTCCATTTCCATGGGAGCGGCCACCAGGCTGTGGATGGACTGGCTGTGCAGGAATCCATATTCCACAGGATCGGAATCCTTTAATGTTTCCACGTCCTCAATCACGATACATCCGCGCTGGTCGAAGGAGGGGAGCCAGCGGCGGATGGTGGAGAGCGGAACATTGTGTCTGCGCGCTGTATCGGCCTGGGTCCCGCCGGAGACCCATTGGATGGCTTCGCAGAGAGAGTCCTCCTGGATGGAGATGATGTAAGCGCGGCCGGCCGACAGGAAGCTGCCCAGCCGCTCAAGCATCTGGGAGACTGCACTTTTAAGCTCGTTTTCCTGGTAGAGCGTGCGCACGCACTCCGTGATCATTTTTTCCGCGTCCAGCGTGAATTTGAGCTGTAATTTTTCGCACTCGGACTTGGTGTTGTCGAAGGCGATTTCCATCCGGGCAGGGCGCCCGTCCCACTCGATCAGGCGGTCCTTTAGCAGGTAGTGGCGGCCAGTGACGGGATTGGTGTATTCCCAGGTGTAGGTCTCCCCGTCCTTTAAAAAATGGTTGGTGCAGAAGCTGCAGGGCGCGTCCGCATTCTGAAGCACGCGGTAGCATTTCTGGCCCGCCAGCACGTCCACGCCAAAGGTTTCCCGCCCGGCGTCGTTGATGAATAGCAGCTCATAAGTTTCCGGATCTGCCACATACATGAGTTCGGAAATATCATTCATGGGCGCGCGCAGAGCCTCGGACATGCGGGAGAGGTATTCGCTCCGGCGTTTATTGGCTTCCTCGGCCTGAGTCAGGGCTTTTTGGCGCGCGGACTGCCTGGAGGTGTGGACGGAAAGCGCGACGGCCAAAAGAATAAACGCGCCGGTCAGCAGGGACAGGCTTCTCTGCGCCATGAGTACGCGGCCCTCCGTATACTCCTCGGCGGCGCTCACGACCTGATCCGCCAGCTCGAAGAATCGTTCGCTGGCCGCGAACAGCTCGTCCGGCGCATTTCCGCCGCGAACCTGATAAATCTGCTGCCGGATCTGCTGCCAGTCCTCTTTCATCTGCGCCGCCAATTCCAGGTATCCGGGATCGTTCAGGCGGGCGAGGCCGTTTTCCCCTTCCCCGGTCAAAAGCTCCTCAATAATGGCGTCGATTTGTTCCATCAGCCCGTCGTTGGGGGTGTTGTTGAGCTCCTGCTTCACCAGGCGCTGGGTAGCGCCGCGCACAACGCCGGTATAGTTGATGATGCGGGCATTGCCCTGGAGATGGGAAATGGAGACGAGAGAAAGAAAACTGGAAATCAGCAATGCAGCCGCCAGGGTAATGGGAATGATTTTCTTTTGCATAATGGCTCTCCCCGAAGGATAAATTTCTATATCGTTAATTGCCTTAATCATAGCAAATTGGTGGTTCTTGTCAACCTATATTTGGAAGATAACGGTGCGGATCATCGGCACAAATAAATAAAAAATGTGCATTATACACAAAAAAATCGGGCGTATATGCAGGAAAATTAAACAAAATTGGTGATAAGTGCGAAAAAACGCTGACATTTTTTCGATGGAAATGGTAAAATAAAGAAAAAGAACGATACGGAGGAATGTCCCGATGAGAAGAATCATGAGTGCCTGCCTGTTACAGACCATGCGGTTTGATACCGCAAACGACGCGAACCCGGACCAGGAGTTTGAGATGTTCTGTCAGAAGATGGACCGGAACAGGACCCAATATGTGATTGAGGACAAGAAAAAAGAGCCGGACGGCTCCCTGGTGGTCAGGTTGAGAAGGCAGTACAATACCTACAAAACGACCGGGTATATGGATTAGAGACAGGCATGCCGGAGGCGGAAGTTCAAACCGCCTCCGGCATTTCTATGGAAGGCGCACGTTCTCCGGAACTGCCTGCGCGGGCTGCTGCCGGGGAGGTGGGATGCGGGCATCGGCCTACTTCTTCTTGCCGCCCTTTCCCTTCTTGTCGCCTTTCTCTTTCTTGGCCTTGTCGCCCTTGCCGGATTTCTTTTCCTTGGGGGCTTTTTCTTTCTCCGCCTTTAACGGCTTTGCGCCGTCCTTGTCGGGTTTTTCCTTTCCGGATTTGTCGGCCTTTTTTGCGGCTTTTTCCGGTTTTTCCGCAGCGGTCTTGCCCTTGGCGGCTTTTTTCGCTTTGGGTTTGTCGGCGGCCGGTTCCTCCGTCTCCGCGGGAAGGGGTCCGGTCCAGCCGGAGGTCTCGTCGGGGCAGAACTCCATGATGTCGCCTATGCCGCACTGCAGAATGGTACAGAGCGTATCAATGGTGTGGGTGGACACATGCATGTTCTTCTTCAGGCGGCCGATCTGGCCGGCGCTGAAGCCGTGCTGCTTGATCAGGCGGTATTGGGTAAGCTCTTTGTCTTCCATGGTTTTCCACAGACGGTCATAACGAATCATAGGCTCTCCTCCTTGCGATATTATCCATATTTGGATTGTAACATGGAAAAAGGCGAAACACAAGGAAATAAAATTGGATTCTATATGGGTATAATCCATATGCTTCCAGGGGATAGTATGGATATGAAACGATGATGATTAGGAGGAAATGAAATATGCCAGATTTGAGAGACAGCGAGACAGCTAAAAACCTGATGCGCGCGTTTGCAGGCGAGAGCCAGGCGCGGAACCGCTACACCTTCGCGGCCGCCCTTGCCCGGTTCCAGAAAATGCCGGTGGTGGAGCAGATTTTTACCTACACGGCCAACCAGGAGAAGGAGCACGCGGAGATTTTTTACAAGTTTCTGGAACCTCTGGATAAGGAAACCATATTCATAGATGGAGGTTATCCGGTGGATATGGAGCAGAACACCCTGGCGCAGTTGAACGCGGCGGCGCACAATGAGTTTGAGGAGCACGACGTGGTGTACAAATCCTTCGGCGATATCGCCAAGGAGGAGGGCTTTGCCAGGATCGGAAATGTGTTCCACATGATCGCGGAGATCGAGAAGACCCACGGGGAACGGTTTCAGCATTTGGCGGACCGGCTGGGAAGCGGGAAGCTGTTTATTTCCGATGTAAAGACCGGCTGGGTGTGTTTAAACTGCGGCCACATCCATTTCGGCACGGAAGCGCCCCAGATGTGTCCGGTCTGCCAGCATGAGCAGGGCTATTTTGTCAGCGTGGAGCTGGCGCCCTGGTATCTGGGCAGATAGCGCCGGTTCGGATTCGGACGCCGCAGGCTTAAAGCGCCGCGGCGTCCTTTTTACTTTGAAAATTTCCGCAGTTATGCTATGATACTATCTGAGACTGAAAAAGAAAGATTCGGAGGAAAGACAAGAGATGGCGCACAAGGTAAAAGCGGTGATTTTTGATCAGGATGGACTGATGTTTGACACGGAACGGCTTTCGGTGGAGGCCTGGAATATTGTGGGAAAACGGTTCGGCATTTCCGTGGGGGACGAGTTCTTTGACGGAATCCGGGGCAGCAAGCCGGACACGGTGAAGCGGCTGCTGAACGAGATGTTTGGGCCGGAATTCGACACGGACCGGTTCCTGGAGGAGAAGAGGGCGTTTTCCTATGATCAGATCCGCAAATACGGCGTTCCGGTGAAAAAGGGTTTGAAGGAACTTCTTACATATTTAAAAGAGAAGGGAATCAAAACAGCGGTTGCCACCTCCAGCGGACGCCAGTGGACGGAGCAGAATGTGGGGGGCGCCGGCATCGACGGCTTTTTTGACGCATATGCCTTCGGGGAGATGGTGACCCACGCCAAGCCGGACCCGGAGATCTTTTACCTGGCCGCGGATATGCTGGGCGAAAAGCCGGAGGAGTGCATGGTGCTGGAGGACAGCTTCAACGGCATAAGCGCCGCGTTAAACGGCGGCTTCCTTGCGGTGATGGTGCCGGACCTGAGCATCCCGGGACCGGAGCTGACCGCAAAACTGACCGCCAAGTGCGACAGCCTTCTGGATGTGATCCGGCTGTTTGAAGAAGGTTTTTTTACGGTTTAGGCGGGAAAATGCAAACTGCGGAGGTGACGGGATGATTAAAGGGATAACCGCAGCGGCCACGTTTGGGGCGGCTGTCTGCCTGGCGCGGTCGGAATATGAGAAAAAGCGGTTCTCTGTGGAGGAGACCTGCATCCGGTCGGACAAGATTTTGAAGGATAAGACCCTTGTCTTTTTGTCGGACCTGCACAACAATGAGTTCGGCCCGGGGAACCGGCGGCTTTTGGAGGCAATCCGGCGGGTAAACCCGGACGCGGTGCTGATCGGCGGCGATATGATGGTGTGCAAGGGCAGGCGGGATGTGGCGGTGCCTTTGGAGCTGGTGAAGCGGCTGGCAAGGGATTTCCCGGTGTACTGCGGCAACGGGAACCACGAGAACCGCATGGTCTGGGAGCGGGAGACTTACGGCGGCCTGTACGAGGAGTACCGGGACCGGCTGAAGCGGATGGGCGTGATCTATCTGGAAAACGGGACAGCTCCCTGGGGGGTGGATACAGAGATTTCCGGGTTGGATCTGGGACAGCGGTATTACCGCAAGGCTCTGTTTGAGAAGCTGGACCCGATGCCGCCGGATTATCTGGTCCGCAGGCTGGGCCGGGTGCGGGGAGCCGGGCGGGAGGAGAAATTCCAGATTCTGCTGGCGCACTCTCCCATGTATTTTAAGGATTACGCGGCCTGGGGGGCGGATTTGACCCTGTCCGGGCATTTCCACGGGGGAACCATCCGCATCCCGGGCCTGGGCGGCGTGATGACGCCCCAGTACCAGTTTTTCATTCCCTGGTGCGCGGGGGATTTTGAGACGGACGGGAAGCGCATGATCGTCAGCCGGGGCCTGGGCACCCACTCCATCAACATCCGCCTGAACAACCGGCCTCAGCTGGTGGTGGTGCGGCTGAAAAAGCAGTAGCGGGCTTTGGGGTTCTGTGGTAAGATAAATGCTGATAGCCGGAAGCGGAAGAACCCCGCAGAACCGGCCGACCACGGGCGGTGAAACGGCGCTTGACGCTGTCAGGGCCGGAAAAAGAGGATTTATGGTACAGATATCTTACAAGCTGGAGCATTTTGAGGGACCTTTGGACCTGCTCCTGCATCTGATTGAGAAAAATAAGGTAAATATTTACGATATTCCCATCGCGGAGATCACTAACCAATATCTGGAATATGTGCGGAACATGGAGCGGGAGGACTTAAATGTCGTCAGCGAGTTTCTGGTGATGGCCGCCACGCTGCTGGATATCAAGGCCCGCATGCTGCTTCCCAAGGAAGTGGACGAGGAGGGCGAGGAGATTGACCCGCGGGCGGAGCTGGTACAGCGTTTGCTGGAGTACAAGACCTACCGGCTGATGGCCGATGAGCTGGCCAGGCGGGAGGACGGCGCGGACCGCCTTCTGTACAAGTCGCCCACCATTCCGCCGGAGGTGGCCAAATATGAGCCGCCGGTAGATTTGGACAGCCTGTTGGACGGCCTTACCCTGGCTAAGCTGAAGCGGGTGTTCGAGCAGGTGATGAAGCGCAAGGAGGACAAGGTCGACCCGATCCGCAGCAATTTCGGCACCATCCGGCGGGAGCCGGTGAGCCTGGAGCAGAAGATCGGATCGGTGCTTGGCTATGCCAGGAAAAACCGGCATTTCAGCTTCCGCCATCTGCTGGAGGAGCAGGCGGACAAGCTGGAGGTGGTGGTCACCTTTCTGGCGGTTCTGGAGTTGATGAAGATCGGCAAAATCCATCTGGTGCAGGAGGAGACCTTCGGAGACATGGAGATCGAAGCCCTGGAGCCGGAGGGGGAGGAAGCAGAGCTGGACTTAGACGGACTGGCGGATTTCGCGGAGTGACGATTGAAGGGATAAGGACGGATAGAGATGGAAGAGGGAAAACTGACAAGAGGCGCCGGAGCGGGGCAGCCGGAGCAGGCCGGCGTACAAAACGGCCAGTTGGCGCTGGAGTTTCCGCCCACCGAGAATGAGAAGGAGCAGGAGGCGGTCGTTGAGGCCGTTCTGTTTACTATGGGGCGCTCCGTGGAGCTGCGGCAGCTGGCCGCGGCCATTGGGCAGGACCGGGAGACGGCCAGGCGGGCGGTGGAACGCCTGAAGGCCCGGTATGACAAGAGCAGAAGCTGCGGGATGCAGATTATCGCGCTGGAGGACAGCTACCAGATGTGCACCAAGGCGAAATATTATGACAACCTGATCCGGGTGGCGTCCACGCCCAAGAAGCAGGTGCTCACCGAGGTAATGTTGGAAACGCTGTCCATCATCGCCTACAAGCAGCCGGTGACCAAGCTGGAGATCGAGAAGATCCGCGGCGTCAAGTCCGACCACGCAGTGAACCGGCTGATCGAGTTCAACCTGGTGTACGAGGTGGGCCGCATGGACGCGCCGGGCCGTCCGGCGCTGTTCGCCACCACCGAGGAGTTTTTGCGCCGCTTCGGCGTCGGCTCCACCGACGATCTTCCCAGCATGAATCCCGAGCAGGCCGAGGAGATCAAGGCCGAGGTGGAGGAGGAGCTGCAGCTGAAGCTGGAGGACCTGGCGGTTAAGAGTGACGGCGGGGAAGAAGCGGCGGAAGATTTGGCCGCGGCGGAGGCCGCGGCCGGGGTGGAACTATCTGCTGCCGGGGGCGAAAGCGCAGACCGGGTCGAAACTGGTGCCCAGGCTGAAACTGCAGCCCGGGGCGAAAACGCAGACCGGGTCGAAACTGGTGCCCAGGCTGAAACTGTTGCTGGAGGCGAAAGCGCAGACCGGGCTGAAACTGGTGCCCAGGCTGAAACTGCGGTCCGGGCCGAAACTGCAGCCCGGGCCGAAAGCACAGCTCAGGCCGAAAGCACAGCTCAGGCCGAACCCGCCACCTGGGCCCCCGCCCCCGAGGAACCCGACCTTACCGAGGACGAGCTGGCGCTTCTGGAGCAGGAAGCCGCCTACGCGGCGGAGCTGGAAGCCGCTGCAGCCGCCAGGGAGGAAGAGGAGGAGCGGGAACGGCGCTGAGAGCGAAAACTGCGGCGGATTTGGGGCGTGAAAGCCCCTGGTCCGCCCCGAAATACAGGCTGAGAGAGACATTTTCCATTGCTGGAAGATGTCTCTTTTTCTGGAAATTGGCTCTTGACGAAACCGGCTCGCCGTGATAGGATATCATATGCGTTATACATATAGTGTATTCATTTGACAACAAAACACAATATATAGTGATAGAGGCCCGGGGTGACCGAAAACCGGGCAGGACAGGAGGCAAAAGCAGTGGAGTGCAGTGAGATCAAGGTGATTAAAAAAGACGGAACCAGGGAGGATTTCAACGTCCAGAAGGTGGTGGCGGCGGTCCGCAAGTCGGCGGAGCGCGCCATGATCCGTTTTTCCAAGGCAGAGATCACGTTTATCTGCCAGTTTGTGGAGGAGAAGGCGGAGGACATGGAGGTCACGGAGATCCCCATCGCCCAGATGCACAACGTGGTGGAGGGCGCGCTGGAGAAGGTGAATCCCCAGGTGGCCAAGAGTTACCGGGATTACCGCAACTACAAGCAGGATTTCGTTCAGATGCTGGACGATGTTTACAAGAAGAGCCAGTCCATCATGTACATCGGCGACAAGGAGAACAGCAACACGGACAGCGCTCTGGTGTCCACCAAGCGCAGCCTGATCTTCAACGAGCTGAACAAGTCCCTGTACCAGAAGTTCTTTATGACGGTGGAGGAGCTGCAGGCCTGCCGCGAGGGCTACATTTACATCCACGACATGTCCGCCAGGCGCGACACCATGAACTGCTGTCTCTTCGACGTGAAGTCCGTGCTCACCGGCGGTTTCGAGATGGGCAACCTCTGGTACAATGAGCCCAAGACATTGGACGTGGCCTTTGACGTGATCGGGGATATCGTGCTCAGCGCGGCCAGCCAGCAGTACGGCGGATTCACCGTGCCCAGCGTGGAGGAGATTCTGGCGCCCTACGCGGAAAAGTCCTACGAGCAGTACATTGAGAAATATCTGGACCTGGGCCTGACCGACGGGAAGGCCATGGAGGTGGCGTGGTGCGACGTGCAGCGCGACATGGAGCAGGGCTTCCAGGGCTGGGAGTATAAGTTCAACTCCGTCTCCTCCAGCCGCGGAGATTACCCCTTTATCACCATGACGGCGGGCACGGGCACCAGCCGTTTCGCCAGGATGGCTACCATCACCATGCTGAACGTGCGCAAGGGCGGCGAGGGCAAAAAGGGCCACAAGAAGCCGGTGCTGTTCCCCAAGATCGTGTTCCTCTACGACGAGAAGCTCCACGGCCCGGGCGGCGAGCTGGAGGACGTGTTCGAGGCGGGAATCGACTGTTCCAGCAAGACCATGTACCCGGACTGGCTGTCCCTGACCGGCAAGGGGTACATTTCCAGCATGTACAAACAGTACGGCAAGATCATTTCCCCCATGGGCTGCCGCGCCTTCCTCTCCCCCTGGTATGAGCGGGGCGGCATGTACCCGGCGGACAGCAAGGATGCGCCGGTGTTTGTGGGCCGTTTCAACATCGGCGTGGTGAGCCTGCACCTGCCCATGATCCTGGCGAAGGCCCGCCAGGAGAGCCGGGATTTCTTTGAGGTGCTGGACTATTACCTGGAGCTGATCCGCAGGATCCATATCCGCACCTACGCCTACCTGGGCGAGATGAAGGCCAGCACCAACCCGCTGGCTTACTGCGAGGGAGGATTTTACGGGGGCCATCTGGGGCTTCACGACAAGATCAAGCCGCTGTTAAAGACCGCCACCGCCTCCTTCGGGATCACCGCGTTCAACGAGCTGCAGCAGCTCTACAACGGCAAGTCCCTGGTGGAGGACGGAGCCTTTGCCCTGGAGACCCTGGAGCACATCAACCGGAAGGTGAACCAGTTCAAGGAGGAGGACGGCAATCTCTACGCCATCTACGCCACCCCGGCGGAGAACCTCTGCGGCCTGCAGGTGAAGCAGTTCCGCAACAAGTACGGGATCATTGAAAATGTTTCGGACCGGGAGTATGTGAGCAACGGTTTCCACTGCCATGTGACCGAGGAGATCACGCCCATTCAGAAGCAGGACCTGGAGTACCGGTTCTGGGAGCTGTGCAACGGCGGCAAGATCCAGTACGTGAAATACCCGGTGGGCTACAACAAGGAGGCCATCCGCACCCTGGTGCGCCGGGCTATGGCCATGGGCTTTTACGAGGGCGTAAACCTCGCCCTGTCCTACTGCGACGACTGCGGCTACCAAGAGCTGAATATGGACGTGTGCCCCAAATGCGGCAGCAAAAACCTGACGAAAATCGACCGCATGAACGGGTACCTGAGCTATTCCCGGGTGAAAGGCGACACGCGGTTAAACGAGGCCAAAATGGCGGAGATCGCAGAGCGGAAGAGTATGTAGGGCGATGGGAATATTTCTCTGCCCGGGCTTTTGGGGTTGCTTTTCCACGGAAAGTCTGTTAGGATAAAAGAGGAATAAAATTCATAAAAAAGGAAGTGAACACTCAGTGGAAGGTCGAAGTTGCAAGATGAAAGCGGACGAATCTGGATATGTGCATAGGCGTATGGATCAGGCGGTAGTCTGCTGGAGCAGGTTCGGCGGCTGCTGATTGGTGATGCCGTGAAACTGCCCGCAGCGGCAGAGCGGCGTTTGATAGAGGAGAAAGATCCGGCGTTTATGGAGAGGCGGCTGTTTCCCCGGTCAGGGGTGCGGCAGTCTCTCCTTTTGCGTGTGCGCAAATCCATGGTTTGCTTTCATCGGCCAAGACAGAAATTGTGCCGAGAGGAGAACGACATGGAGAAAATGATTGAAATGATGTTAAAGCTGGCGGAGGAGAAACAGTACCGCCGGTTAAAGGAGCTGCTGGCTGAGATGAACGAGGTGGATATCGCCGCCTTCATCGACGAGCTGGATTCGGAGAAAGCCGTGGTGGTGTTCCGGATTCTGCCGAAGGAGCTGGCGGCGGATGTATTTGCCTGCCTGTCCGTGGAGAAACAGCAGCATATTATCACCAGCATCACGGACCGCGAGGTGGCCACCATTATCGAGGACCTGTTCGTGGATGACGCGGTGGATATGTTGGAGGAGCTGCCCGCTACTGTGGTGAAAAAGGTTCTGCAGAACGCCAATCCGGACACCAGGGCCCTGATCAACCAGTTTTTAAACTACCCGGACAACAGCGCGGGCAGCATCATGACCGCGGAGTACGTGGGCCTGAAAAAGACCATGACCGTGAAGGAGGCCTTCGACTATATCCGCCGCCACGGCGTGGACAAGGAGACCATTTACACCTCCTATGTGATGAACGAGGCCAGGCAGCTGGAGGGCGTGGTCACGGTGCGCGACCTGCTGATGAACACGTATGAGACCGTGATCGGCGACATTATGGACACCCATGTGATCAAGGCGGTGACCACGGACGACCAGGAGGAGGTGGCGGACTGCTTCCAGAAGTACGGCCTTTTAAACCTTCCCGTGGTGGACCATGAGAACCGCCTGGTGGGCATCGTGACCGTGGACGACATCGTGGACGTAATCGAGCAGGAGGCCACGGAGGATTTCGAGAAGATGGCCGCCATGGCGCCCAGCGAGCGGCCGTACTTAAAGACCGGCGTGTTTCAGCTGGCCAAGAACCGTATTTTCTGGCTTCTGGTGCTGATGATCAGCAGCCTGATCACGGGCGGGATTCTGGCCAAGTACGAGAACGCCTTCGCGGTGCTGCCTTTACTTGTGACCTTCATCCCCATGCTGACGGACACCGGCGGAAACGCGGGCAGCCAGAGCAGCACCCTGATCATCCGCGGCATGGCGGTGGGCGAGATCGAACCCGCAGACGTGTTCAAGGTGGTGTGGAAGGAGCTGCGCGTGGGCACCCTGGTGGGAGTTGTGCTGGCGGCGGTGAATTTTGTGCAGCTTTTGATCCGCTTCCCCGGCCAGCCCCTGGTCTGCGCCACCGTGGTGGTCAGCCTGATGGCCACTGTGATTCTGGCGAAAACCATCGGCTGTATGCTGCCGATGGCGGCCAAGGTTCTGCACATGGACCCGGCCATCATGGCGGCTCCGCTCATCACCACCATCGTGGACGCCTTAAGCCTGGTGATCTATTTCCAGCTGGCCTGCGCGCTGCTGGGACTGTAGGGGCAGGATTGCATAAAAGAAGAGCGGCGACGGAATCAGATATACCGTCGGCCGCTCTTTTTAGTATGGAGACAAAACGCTGCGCCCACATTCCCGGGGGGCTGTGCCCGGCCCTTTATCCCGGTTTTCAGGCGTCGTGCCTGCCGTCTGCCAGTCCCTTGATGTAGGCCATGGCCTTGTCTTTGCTGCGCGAGTCCAGGACATTGTAATGATCCAGAAGCGCCTTCTGGTTTTCCGTCAGCACGGTGGAGATTCCATCCCTCTTATAAAATTCGGCCATGGTAATTCCCATGGCCGAACAGACACGTCGAAGAGTGACAATACTGGGCGTAGTCGTTCGGCGAAAGAGGTTGCTTATGTTATTTGCGGAATCATTCATTTCCTTTGCCAGCTTGTAGTGGCTCCACCCGCGCTCTCTGCACAGTTCTTCAATCCGATCCAGTTCATAACTCATTCTTCCACCACCAAGACAAAATTCACGATACCCCGTGGTTATTGTACCCCAGGAACCGTTTAATTATCAGACTGAAAAAGCGTGTACAAATAGACACTTTATAGTGTATAATCTAGGGTAATCAAATAGTAGGAGGGGAGATTAATGAGTGGATGTATCATCGAAACTGAGCATTTCGTTGGGAGTCACATTGAAAAAATGGCAGAGGGCCCGTAGCTCGATGTCTGTGACCAGGCGAGTGCCCTTTTCGATTCTGAGTATGGTCAGATCATTGAAATCATAGCCGTTTAATTGCAGCTTGGCGGCCAGCGCCCGCTGGGAAAGGCCGCGCCGCTTCCGCAATGAGCGGATCGTATCGCCTATCAAATTTTTCTTTGTTTCCGAATTATAAGATATTTTCATTATTTACCTCACGTGATATGGAATTTTCTAATACTGAAGCGTTTATTAGATTGTAAGGAAATATTAATTGCCAAACACTTCTAATAGTGAAACACATCAAAATAAAATATGCATGATGAAAGGGAGAAGAGATGAACAAGATTTTGGAACAACTGGAGCAAGAGGAGATTATGGATTACAAAAAAGAACTGAAACAGTACCTGGATGAGATTCCGGATCAGTATTTTTATGAATTTTTCCATATCCGCTCTATGACGGATCCGGTCTACGACGGGATCAGCCGGGATTTGATGTCTCGGGGATACTATGCGCTGCTGGCCAGATTCTCGGAATTTCATAAGGATCTGAAGCGCTTTCTACATGAATATAACTGAATTTTGTGGAAAAATCATCTTCCGTATGGTAAACTAAGAAAAGCGGCCTTCGGGCCCTACCAATGAATACGGAGGGATATACAATGAAAAAGTTTCTGGATGAGTTTAAGGCGTTCGCCCTCAAGGGCAATATGATCGATCTGGCGGTCGGCATGATTATCGGCAGCGCGTTTACTTCCATTGTAAATTCGCTTGTCAACGACATTTTTATGCCCCTTCTGAGCCTGATCACCGGCAGGGTGGATTTCACCAACATGTTTATCGCGTTGGATGGGAATACATATGCTACGCTGGCTGAGGCCAAGGAACTTTCTGTGGCTACCATTAATTACGGGTCCTTTATCACACAGACGATCAACTTTCTGCTGATGGCTTTGGTTGTGTTCATAACGGTGAAACAGGTCAATAAGCTGCGCAGCATGGGGAAGAAGCCGGAGGCGCCGGCCGCTCCCACGCAGAAGGAATGCCCGTACTGCCGCAGCATGATTCCGATCAATGCGGTGCGCTGCCCTCATTGTACCTCTCTGCTGGAAACATCTGAGGAAACGGAGAGAGAGTAAGTCATGCGTTATCACAATATCACGAAGGACGATATGCTCAACGGGGAAGGGCTGCGGGTGGTACTCTGGGTTGCCGGCTGCAGCCACAACTGTCCGGAATGCCACAATCCGGTGACCTGGGATATCCGGGGCGGAATTCCCTTTGACCAGGCGGCTAAGGACGAGCTGTTTGAGGAGCTTCAAAAAGACTATGTATCCGGGGTCACCTTAAGCGGCGGGGACCCGCTGCACCCGGACAACCGGGAGGAGACCGGCCGGCTGATCGATGAGATCTGCGACCGCTTTCCGGGAAAGACCATCTGGCTTTACACCGGCTACGACTGGGAGGAGATCTGCGGTCTGCCGTGTATCCGCAAGGTGGACGTGGTGGTGGACGGCGAGTTCGTGGCAGGGCTCAAGGACAACAGCCTCCAGTGGAAGGGCAGTTCCAACCAGCGGGTTATCGATGTGCAGAGGTCCCTTCTGACCGGCGCGGCGGTGACCCTTGACCGGAGCTGAGACAGCCGCCATGGAGCGGACGATTCGAATCATACAGAAAAGGTTAGGTTACAGACATGCAGAGAATTGCAAAATTTCACAAGGTAAGCTTTGAACAATTTTTGGGGGACTGGACGGACGCCTTCGGCGGAGTGTCTGCCGATGAGGCGCGGGCGGTCTATGACGGGATCCGCCTTCCGGCCAGGGCCACCGCCGGTTCGGCGGGATACGACTTTTTTACCCCGGTCGCCGTGACCGTCGCGCCGGGCGAATCCGTGAAAATCCCCACTGGAGTCCGGGTTGAGATGGAGGAGGGCTGGGTGCTGTCCATTTTCCCGCGCAGCAGCCTGGGCTTTAAATACCGCCTCCAGCTGAACAACACCGTGGGCATCATCGACAGCGATTATTTTTATTCGGATAATGAAGGGAATATGTTTATCAAGATGACCAATGATTCCAGAGAGGGAAAAACGGTGGAGCTGGCCGCAGGAATGGCCTTTGCCCAGGGTATTTTCCTCCCCTATGGTATCACGGTGGACGACGATTGCACAAGCACGCGCAACGGCGGCTTCGGCAGCACGGATGCGAGGTAGGAAATGAGCAGAAACAGTGGAAATATCCGCTACAGCGAGCGGCGTCCCTACGATTCGGGGCGGAATCCGCGCCTGGACCGGGAACGGCGGGCCGCGCGCAAGCGCAGGAGAAGGAACCGGCTGGTCAAGGGACTTATCGCGTGGGCGGTCTGCATTTTGCTGGTGGTGCTGGTGGCCTTCGCCACTGTGCGCGTACTTGGCAACATGTCCACGTCCAAGCAGCGGGAGCTGCGGGCCGCGGGAATTGAAAAGCTGGATGCCGGGGACTTTGCCGGGGCGATTGCGGATTTTGACCAGGCGCTGGCTGTGATGGACAAGGACACCGGCGAGATGGCGGTGGACGTGCTGCGCTACCGGGCTGAGGCGGAGTACCGCCTGGAGGACTACGAGGCGGCGTACTACAGCTACAAGCTTCTGATGGAGCGGGACGCCAAAAATCTGCAGTATTGGTACATGGCCAGCATGTGCTGCGCGGCCATGGGCGATGCAGACCAGGCGGTGGAGCTGTACGACTATGTGCAGCGGACCGGCGGGGATGCAAAGAAGCCGGTGGAGGGGCGTTTGAACGCGCTTCTGTCCGTCGGGGCGGCCTGCGTGAAAAAGGGCGCCTACGATCAGGCCATGAGCCTGTACGAAAATGCGCTGAGGGATGGGCTGGACGATGGGAAAATCTATTTGCAGATGGGTTTATGCCAGATGGCTGAAGAGAATTACAAGGACGCTGCTGATTCGTTTGACCAGGGGAAAGTGAAGGCGTCAGAGGATCGGGAGCTGCTTCGAGAACTTTCGTATAACCGGGCGGTGTGCAGCGAATACTTATACAAGTACGACGAAGCCCTGAAGCTGTTCGAGGAGTACAACAAGAGCTTCGGACCGGATGAGCGGGCGGAGCATGAGATCGCATTTTTAAAGAGCCGGTAAGGCGTTTGGCAGCCGGAGCGGTAAATTCGGAATAAGAGGTAGTATGGCAGAATTATTTGATTTGAAAGAGACTGAGGAGCGGGTGGTCCTGATCGCGGTGAGCACCGGGGACGGAGACGACGCGGAGGCCTCCTTAAAGGAGCTGGCGGAGCTGGTGAAAACGGCCGGAGCCGTGACCGTGGACAAGGTGATTCAGAACCGCGAGAAGGTGCACCCGGGCACGTATCTGGGCAAGGGTAAGATCGAGGAGGTCAAGGACCTGGTCTGGGAGCTTGACGCCACCGGCGTGGTCTGCGACGACGAGCTGAGCCCCGCCCAGCTTAAGAACCTGGAGGCGGCCCTGGACACCAAGGTGATGGACCGCACCATAGTGATCCTGGATATTTTCGCTTCCAGGGCCCACACCCGGGAGGGGAAGATCCAGGTGGAGCTGGCCCAGCTCAAATACCGGGCCGCGCGCCTGGTGGGCATGCGCGCCTCCCTGTCCCGCCTGGGCGGCGGCATCGGCACCAGGGGACCGGGCGAGAAGAAGCTGGAGGTGGACCGGCGTCTGATCCACGAGCGCATCGGGCAGCTGAAAGCGGAGTTGGAGGATGTGAAACGCCACCGTGAGGTGACCCGGCAGCAGCGGGAGCAGGGCTGCGCCGTCAGCGCGGCCATTGTGGGCTACACCAACGCGGGTAAATCCACCCTGTTAAACCATCTGACCGACGCGGATATCCTGGCGGAGGACAAGCTGTTCGCCACCCTGGATCCCACCACCAGAAGCTTTACCCTGCCGGGGGACCAGCAGATTCTGCTGACGGACACCGTGGGTTTTATCCGCAAGCTGCCCCACCACCTGATCGAGGCGTTTAAGAGCACCCTGGAGGAGGCCAAGTACAGCGATATCATCCTCCATGTGGTGGACTGCTCCAACCCGCAGATGGACATGCAGATGCACGTGGTGCGGGAGACGTTGAAGGACTTGGAGATCGTGGACAAGACGGTGGTCACGGTGTTCAACAAGACGGACCGCTTAAGAGCCCTGGTGGAGTCCGGCGAGGCCGGGCCTTTAGCCCAGCTGCCCAGAGATTTCTCCGCGGACTACCAGGTGCGCATCTCGGCTAAGACCGGGGAGGGCTTGGACGAGCTGTGCGGCATTCTGGAGCAGATCATCCGCAGCCGCCGGGTTCACCTGGAGAAGGTTTACCCCTACTCCCAGGCCGGCCGGATCCAGACCATCCGCAAATTCGGCCAGCTCCTGAAGGAGGAGTACACGGAGAACGGGATCGCGGTGGAGGCGTATGTGCCGGCCGAGTTGTTTGGGAAATTGTATGCGGATTAGGGGATAGAGACGTCTAACCACCCGCAAACCACGCAGCTACAAGGCTTTCCGCGAATTATAAGCAGAGGTAATAAAACACAATATCTTGATTGGCATAAAAAGTTGATCATAGATATTGTGTTTTTGTTTTGGGTCTGCTATAATGGGTGAAGTGGCGGACTGACAGAGAGACAGAAACACCGATTGTCGTCAACGGATCGTGGATCCGGGGATTTTCGGAGCAAATGGAATGGGCTGCCGGCGTAGCCGGCGGGCCATTATGTCTTATGGGATAAAAGCCGGGGGCCATTATCATCGGACAAGGGTCGAAAGGAGTTATGTTTGTAATGATTGAAGTTGTGAAACGTGATGGGGAGATAGCCGAATTCAGCCTGAACAAGATCACCGAGGCGATCAAGAAGGCGTTTAAGGCCACGAAGAAGGATTATAACAACGAGATTCTGGAGTTGCTTTCGCTGCGCGTAACCGCGGATTTCCAGGGCAAGATGACGGAGGGCCGTATTTCCGTGGAGGAGATTCAGGACAGTGTGGAGCACGTGCTGGAGCAGACCGGTTACACGGATGTGGCGAAGGCATACATTTTATATAGAAAACAGCGCGAGAAAATCCGCAACATGAACAGCACCATACTGGACTACAAGGACGTGGTGAACAGCTATGTGAAGGTTGAGGACTGGCGTGTGAAGGAGAATTCCACCGTGACTTACTCCGTTGGCGGACTGATCCTGAGCAATTCCGGCGCTGTGACGGCCAACTACTGGCTCAGCGAGATCTACGACCACGAGGTGGCGGAGGCCCACCGGAACGCGGACATCCATATTCACGATCTGTCCATGCTCACCGGCTACTGCGCGGGCTGGTCCTTAAAGCAGCTTCTGCAGGAGGGACTGGGCGGGATCACCGGAAAGATCACCTCCTCCCCGGCCAAGCACCTGTCCGTGCTGTGCAACCAGATGGTCAACTTCCTCGGCATTATGCAGAACGAGTGGGCCGGAGCCCAGGCGTTCTCCTCCTTTGATACATACCTTGCCCCCTTTGTGAAGGTGGACAACTTAAGCTACTCCGAGGTTAAGAAGTGCATCGAGTCCTTTATCTACGGCGTGAACACCCCCAGCCGCTGGGGCACCCAGGCTCCCTTCTCCAACATCACCCTGGACTGGACGGTTCCCAATGATCTGGCGGAGCTGAACGCAATCGTGGGCGGCAAGGAGATGGACTTCAAGTACAAGGACTGCAAGGCGGAGATGGATCTGATCAACAAGGCCTTTATCGAGACCATGATCGAGGGCGACGCCAACGGGCGCGGCTTCCAGTACCCCATCCCCACCTACTCCATTACCAATGATTTCGACTGGTCCGATACGGAGAACAACCGCTTGCTGTTCGAGATGACGGCCAAGTACGGCACCCCGTATTTCTCCAACTATATCAACAGCGATATGCAGCCCAGCGACGTGCGCAGCATGTGCTGCCGCCTGCGCCTGGACCTGCGTGAGCTGCGCAAGAAAACCGGCGGCTTCTTCGGCTCCGGCGAGAGCACCGGCTCCGTGGGCGTTGTGACCATCAATATGCCCCGCATCGCTTACCTGTCCAAGGATGAAAAGGATTTCTACGAGCGCCTGGACCACATGATGGACGTGTCCGCCCGCTCCTTAAAGACCAAGCGTGAAGTGATCACCAAGCTGCTGGATCAGGGCCTGTACCCCTACACCAAGCGGTATCTGGGAACATTTTCCAATCACTTCTCCACCATCGGCCTGATCGGCATGAACGAGGCCGGACTGAACGCCAGGTGGGTGCGCAAGGATATGACCGATCCGGAGTGCCAGAAGTTCACCAGGGATGTTTTAAACCATATGCGTGAGCGCCTGTCCGATTACCAGGAGATGTACGGCGACCTGTACAACCTGGAGGCGACCCCGGCTGAGTCCACCACCTACCGCCTGGCCAAGCACGACAAGAAGCATTATCCCGACATCATAACCGCCGGGTCCGAGGGGGATACACCCTACTATACCAACAGTTCCCATCTGCCGGTGGACTACACCGCGGATGTGTTCGACGCCCTGGACATCCAGGATGAACTGCAGACCCTGTACACCTCTGGCACGGTGTTCCACGCGTTCCTGGGTGAGAAGCTGCCCGACTGGAAGGCGGCCGCCAACCTGGTACGCACCATTGCGGAGAACTACAAGCTGCCCTACTACACCATGTCGCCCACTTACTCCATCTGTAAGTCCCACGGATACCTGGCCGGCGAGCATTTCACCTGCCCGGTCTGCGGAGCCAAGGCGGAGGTTTACAGCCGGATTACGGGATACTACCGTCCGGTGCAGAACTGGAACGAGGGAAAGACCCAGGAGTACAAGAACCGCACCAACTACGACATCCACGGTTCCAAGCTGAAACACGGCGTCTCCCACATCAAGCCGGAGAGCCGCTGCAATGCGGAGGAGCAGAAGGCGGCGTCCAAGGGAGAGGTGAAGGCGGATACCGGCCTGTTCCTGTTCACTACCAAGACCTGCCCCAACTGCAAGGCTGCCAGGGAGTTCTTAAAGGGCATGAACTACCGCGTGATCGACGCCGAGGAGCATCCGGAGCTGGCGGAGAAGTTCAACATTTTCCAGGCCCCCACGCTGGTGGTGGATTTTGAGAACGACGGCATCGTCCAGAAGTTTGCCGGAGCTTCCAATATCAGGAAATTTGTGGAGCAGAACAAGGAGATCCTTCGGGTTTCCGTTTGATAAACGATCCGTTTAATATTGGGAAATGAACGGCCGGCGCAGCTGGAGACAGCTCTGCGCCGGCTTTTTGTCCGCCCGTGGGGCAAGGGATGGAGCGGGATTCGCGGCTTGTGATTTGAAGTGGGATATGATATAATATAAAGCATTTAACGGCGGAAACGGACATGCGAAGGAGGATTTATGGATCTGATTTTTTGGTTTATGGGGGGCCTGTGTATTGCGGAGGGCATCGATTTGTTCATGGGCAAGGATTTTATGATTTTTGTGGGGACAAACGTTGATAAAAGCGACTATGATGTGGATAAAGTGTACGCGGTTGAGAAATGGCTGTTCCTGGCCGACGCGCTGCTGAGTTTTGCCATGGCTTCCCACATCTTGTCCGAGCCGTTGGAATGGGTCTGTATGGCGGTGTTCGGTTTGACGCTGGTAGCCCATGTGTATGTGTTTAAGAGCAAGCGTTTCCGGAAGGAGCCGGGGAGCGGGAAAAAGAAGAAATGATCAGGAGAGGGCTGCTGGGCAGTGCACGCTGCGGGAGGAGCGCCGGTAATCGGACGGCGTTTGACCGGAAAAGGGCATTGGCAGCAGCCTTTGCATGAATATGAGAAACGCAGTGTCACAAAACGCCGCGGTTTAAAAAACCGCAGTTACTGGATCTTCGCCTTATCCAGAGCGGTCTGGATGGCTTTTAACAGCGCGGCCGAGGTGTAGCGGGACTGGCTGGAGTATGTAAGGTTTTCCAGGGACTGGGTGCTCACGATCTGGTCCGCCAGCTCGTCGAGCGTGGGCTGCATCAGCGGGTACATGGTGGTGACTGCTTCGCTTAAGGGCACCAGGGAAACGGAGCTGATCCGGTTGGCATCCACGGCCACCTGCACGTTTACGTCCTGGTTTCCCAGATTCAGGGAGGCGCTGTAGACGCCGGGGATATAGCTGGCCGCTTCACTGCCGGCTGTATCTTTTTTGGGACGGAACATAATGAGGCACAGGGTGACGAGCAGAATAGCCAGGCCCACGAAGATCCCGGTGTAGATAATCTCTTTCATGCGCAGCACGACGATTTTGGTTTTGGAGCTCATAGATAAAACCTCCGGTACAATTTGTTATAGCTTATGAGCGGAGGGGAAGAAATATGAGCGGCATCGCAGCAATACATTCGATTGGAAGCGACAGGAGGAAAAAACGTGGCGTTACAATTTGTTTTCGGCGGTTCCGGTTCCGGAAAAACCCGCTATCTGTATGAGCAGGCCATCCGGCTGTCCCTGGAACAGCCGGACCGGCGTTTTCTGGTGGTGGTGCCGGAGCAGTTTACCATGCAGGCCCAGAAGGAGATCATCCGCCTGCACCCAAGGCACGGCATCATGAACATCGACGTCCTGAGCTTCAAGCGCCTGGCCTACCGGGTGTTCGACGAGCTGGCGGTGAAAATGCCGGTGGTGCTGGACGATATGGGAAAATCCATGGTCCTGCGCCGGGTTTCCGGCCGGAAAAAGAGCGGTCTTGGCCTCTACGGCAGCCATCTGGGGCAGGCGGGTTTCATCAACCAGCTGAAATCCCAGATTTCCGAGCTCTGCCAGTACGGAATTACGCCTCAGGATCTGGAGCAGCTGCAGGGGGAGACGGAGAACCCGCTGTTGAAACAGAAGCTGGGGGATCTGGGGCTGATCTTTCAGGAATTCAAGGATTATATTGCGGATCACTATATCACGGCGGAGGAGATTCTGGATATTTTGTGCCGGGAACTGCCGCGCTCGGAGATGCTGAAAAACAGCGTGATTTTCCTGGACGGGTACACGGGCTTTACGCCGGTTCAGTACCGGATTGTGGAGTTGTTTATCACCCACGCCCTGGACGTGGTCTGCGCGGTGACGGTGGATTACCGGGCGGACCCCTACCGGGAGAGCGGGATTCAGAACCTGTTTTATATGAGTAAGCACACGGTCTGCCGCCTGGCGGCCATGGCGAAGGCCGGAGGGGTGGAGCTTAAGGAGGATGTGATTCTGGACCGGCGGCCTGCCTGGCGTTTTGCCCAGAGCCCCGCCCTGGACTTCCTGGAGCAGAACCTGTACCGGTACAACGGGAGGGCCTGGAAGGGAGAACAGGATCAGGTGAAGCTCTTCTGCGGCCAGACGCCGGAGGAGGAAGTGCGCTATGTGAAGAGCCGCATCGAAAGCCTGGTGCGGGAACAGGGGCTGCGCTACCGGGATATGGCGGTGGTGACCGGCGACCTGGCGGCCTACGGGCGGGAGATCACCCGCCAATTTGACCAGGCGGGAATTCCGTTTTTCATGGACGACAAGAAGAGCATCCTGGAAAACCCCATGGTGGAGCTGATCCGCGCGGTGCTGGAGGCGGTTCGGGACTTCTCGTATGAGAATGTGTTCCGGTATCTGAAGACGGGGTTGGTGTATGACAGGGGGGCTGTTGGGGAGGTAGGTGCGGAATCCGGCGGGGAGACTGTCGGGGCGGCGGGAGCGGATTCCGGCGGGGAGGCTGTCGGAGCGGCGCGTGCGGATATCGGCGGGGATGCCACCGGCGCGGCGTGTACGGTTACCGGCGAAGAGGCCGTCGGGGTGGCGCGTCCGAATTCCGGCGGGGAGGCCGCCGGGGCGGCGTGTACGGATACCGGCGATGAGGCCATCGACTGGGAGGAAGCCAGCGACGGCGAGCTGGCGGACGTTTTATTGGAGGGAACCGGGGGAGGCGCCGGCCGGCGTTACAGCCGGGAGGAAGCCGCGGTTATGACGGACCGGCTGGAAAACTATGTCCGGGCGCTGGGGATCAATGGCTGGAAGCGCTGGGACAGCCAGTGGGAGGTGCAGTTTAAGGGCGCGGAAAATTTGAATCTGCAGGAGCTGAACGCTTTCCGCCAATGGATTCTTGCGCCCCTGCGCCCCCTGCGGGAGGCCATGTCAAAGGACGCCACGGTGGCTTCCGTGACCCAGGCCCTGCGGACCTATCTGGAATCCATGGAGCTTAAGGAAAAGCTGGAGGAGTACCAGGCGTATTTTGCCGCCCGGGGCCTCCGGGGGGATGAGAATCTGGCTCGGGAGTATGGCCAGGTATATGACAGGGTGGAGGAACTCTTTGAGCGTCTCACCGGTCTATTGGGCGATGAGAAGGCGGAGCGCAAGAGCTATGCCCAGATTCTGGATGCCGGCTTCGGGGAGATTCAGGTGGGCGTGATCCCGGCCACCATCGACCAGGTGATGGTGGGCGATATCACCCGCACCCGTCTGGACGGCGTGCAGGTGCTGTTCTTTGTGGGCGTCAACGACGGCGTGGTGCCCCAGCGCAAGAACGGCGGCAGCCTGTTGGGCGACCGGGACCGGGAATTTTTTAAGGCGCACCGTCTGGAGTTGGCTCCCACGGCCCGGGAGGACGGCTGTATGCAGAAATTTTACCTGTATCTCATGCTCTCCAAGCCCTCCCGGCGTCTGGTGATCACCTACGCGGGGCGCAGCTCGGACGGTAAGAGCCTGAGGCCCTCCGTGCTTTTGGGCGAGGTTTACAAGCTGTTTCCCAGCCTGACGGCGGAGGACGGCTCCACTGTGAAATGGCCGGTGCAGACGCCCAGGGACGGCAAGGAGACGCTGATTCAGGGATTAAAGACCTACCGGGATTTAAAGGAGCCGGACGCTGCGGACGGCTCGGAGCAGGATTCGCAGTGGGAACGGAAATTTCTGGAGCTGTACCGGTGGTTCTTTGGGCAGGAGGATTACCGGGAAGAGGTGAAAATGCTGGTGCAGGCGGCATTTTACTCCTATGAGGAGCGTGGAATCGGCCGGGCGGCGGCGCGGGCGCTGTATGGAAAAATTTTACAGGGCAGTGTTACCCGGCTGGAACAGTACGCTTCCTGCGCTTACGCCCATTTCCTGCGGTACGGGCTGGAGCTGATGGAGCGCCGGGAGTACGAGCTGGAGGCGGTGGACATGGGAAACCTGTTCCACCAGTCCATTGACCGGTGTTTCCAGGTGATGAAAGCCCAGGGGCGGGACTGGCGCAACCTGACCGAGGAGGGACGCCAGGGGTTGGTGAAAGAGAGCGTGTCCCAGGTGGTGGCGGATTACGGCAATACCATCATGATGAGCACCGCCCGATACGCTTACCTGGCCGGGCGGGTGGAGCGGATGACGGACCGCACCATCTGGGCCCTGGCCGAGCAGGTGAAGCGGGGAGATTTTGAGCCTGCGGGATTTGAGGTGTCCTTCTCAGCGGTGGACAATTTAAAGGCCATGCGCATCGCCCTGTCGCCGGATGAGGAGTTGCAGCTCAGAGGCCGCATCGACCGGATGGATATTTGCGAGGACGGCGGAACGCTCTATGTGAAGATCATCGATTACAAGTCAGGCGGCACCAGCTTTGATCTGGCGGCTCTGTACTACGGGCTGCAGCTTCAGCTGGTGGTGTACCTGGATGCGGCTCTGGAGATGGAGGAGCGGAAGAATCCGGGCAAGGAGGTGGTGCCCGCGGGAATCTTCTACTACAACATTCAGGACCCCCTGGTGGAGAAGAAGGCAGCCATGACGCCGGAGGAGATTGAGCAGCAGATTCTGCGCCAGCTGCGCATGAACGGCCTGGTAAACCGGGAGCTGGAGGTGATCCGCCATCTGGACCGGGAAATTGAGACCCAGTCCGATGTGATCCCGGTGGCCCTGAAAGCCGGGCTGATCCAGGAGAGCCGGTCCTCCGTTGCCAGCGGAAAACGTTTTGAACAGTTGAAGTCTTATGTAAATCAGAAGCTGCGCACCGCGGGCCGGGATATTCTGGAGGGCGACACCTCCTTAAAGCCCTATAAGAATAGCGCCCGCACCGCCTGCGACTACTGTCCCTACCACGCGGTCTGCGGTTTTGACACCAAGACCGCGGGATACGGCTACCGGAAACTGAAGGCGTTGAAGCCGGAGGAGATCTGGGAGGAATTGGGAACGGAAGATCGGGCGGAGACAGATGGGGAGTAGAGAAAAGCAGAGCGGTATCCCGCAGATTCAGACAGAAAGGAACCTAGATAAATGGCAGTGAAATGGACTGAGAAACAGCAGCAGGTGATCGACAGCCGCAACCGGAATCTGCTGGTATCCGCGGCGGCGGGCTCCGGCAAGACGGCGGTGCTGGTGGAACGGATCATCCGCATGATCAGCGAGGGCGAGCATCCCCTCAACATCGACCAGCTGCTGGTGATGACCTTTACCAACGCGGCGGCTGCGGAGATGCGGGAGCGGGTCGGCGCGGCGGTGGACAAGCTGTTGACCGTCTGCCCGGACGACGAGCATCTGTGGCTGCAGGGGGCGCTGATTCCACAGGCGCAGATTACCACCATCGACAGCTTTTGTCTGAATCTGATCCGCAACCATTACAGCAGTCTGGAGATCGATCCGGCTTTCCGTATCGGCGACGAGGGGGAGCTGGCCCTGATGCGGGCGGACGTGATGAAGGAAATGCTGGAGCGGCATTACCAGGAGGGCGGCGAGGATTTTGCGGCCTTTGTGGAGCAATTCGGCCGCGGCAAGTCCGACGCCGGGATCGAGGATGTGATTCTGCAGGCCTGGCAGTTCTCCCAGAGCCACCCATGGCCCATGGAGTGGGTGGCCGCATGCAGGGAGGAGCTGCGGGAGGAGACGTTGGAGCAGATCGAGCAGAGCCCTTGGATGCAGTTTATCCTTCGGGATGTGCAGCTGCAGATGGAGGAGCTGGAAATCCAGCTGGGTGAGGCCATCGACACGTGCCGGGAGGAGAACGGCCCTCTGGCTTACGAGCCCATGCTGGTGAACGACAGGCGGCAGATTCGGGCGGTGCGGGAGGCCGCCGGGAAGGGGACCTACCGGGGACTGTACGAAGAATTGGGAAATATTTCCTTTGGTCGTCTGGCTGCGATCCGCAGCAAGGAGGTGGACCAGGAGAAAAAGTCTTATGTGTCCGCCTGCCGGGACCGGGCCAAGAAGGCGGTTGCCAAATGCCAGGAGAACTACGGCGTCCAGAGCCCGGAAGAGATGGTGGAGGCGGTAAGGGGAACCGCCGGGGTCATTTCCACGCTGCTGGACCTGACTGAGGACTTCGACCGCTGCTACCGGGAGAAGAAGCGGGACCGGAACGTGCTGGATTTCAATGATCTGGAACATTTGGCATTGGAAGTGCTGATGGAGCCGGTGCCGGGGGAGGATGAGACCGGGTCGGATGAGACAGGGGCAGAAGCGGCGGAGGGCGGAGAACCGGGGACAGAAGCGGCAGAGGGCGGAGAACCGGGGACGGAAGCGGCGGAGGGCGGAGAACCGGGGACGGAAGTGTCAGAGGTTGGAGAACCGGGGACGGAAGTGTCAGAGGCTGGAGAACCGGGGGCGGAAGCGGCGGAGGCCGGAGAACCGGGGGCGAAAGCGGCGGACACCAAAGAACCGGCCGCCGAGCCCTCCCGGCACGTGCCTTTCCGGCCGGTTAAGCGCCGCCCAACCGCGGTGGCGGACGAGCTGGCGCGCCAGTTCGAGGAGATTCTGGTGGACGAGTACCAGGACAGCAACAACGTGCAGGAAACGCTGATCACCAGCATTTCCCGGGAGCGCTGGGGGAAACCCAACGTGTTTATGGTGGGGGATGTGAAGCAGAGCATTTACCGGTTCCGTCTGGCACGCCCGGAGCTGTTTATGGACAAGTACGAGCGGTATTCCGTCTCCGAGAGCCTGCACCAGAAAATCGAACTGCACCAGAACTTCCGCAGCCGGGCCACGGTGTTGGACAGCGTGAACGATGTATTTTACAAGATTATGACCAGGGCGCTGGGGGGAATCCGCTATACGGAGGAGACGGCCCTGCACCCAGGGGCACAGTTCGCGCCGGGCGAGCGGACCGGCACGCCCACGGAACTGCTTTTGGTGGATACCGGGGCGGACGCCCTGAAGCAGCTGGACGAGGAGGCGATGGACTACACGGCAAAGGAGCTGGAGGCCCGCATGGCCGCCATCCGCATCCGGGAGCTGATGGACCCGGAAAACGGCCTGATGGTCTGGGATAAGGGCGCGGAGGAATACCGGCCGGTCCGCCTTGGGGATATGGTGATCCTGTTGAGGAGCCTGAGCGGATGGTCCGAGGTCTTTGTCAACGTGCTGATGAATGAGGGGATTCCCGCCTACGCGCAGACGAAAACCGGGTATTTCAATACCGTGGAGGTGGAGACGGTCCTAAGCCTTCTGGCCGTGGTGGACAACCCGATGCAGGACATTCCTCTGGCCGCGGTGATGAGGTCCCCCATGGTTTCCATGACGGACGAGGAGATGGCATGGCTCGTGGCGGCCTACAAGCGCGCGCCCGAAAAGGGCCAGGACCGGGGCGTGTACGGTGCCTTTATGCACTGGAAGGAAAATGGCGGGGAAGGCGTGGACGCGCCTGAGGAGGCCGTGCGGTCTATCGGGGAGAAGCTGGCATGTCTGGAAACGCTTCTGGAGGGCCTGCGCCGGGACGCCCGCTATCTGCCGGTCCACCAGCTTTTGTACCGGGCCTTTGAGGCCAGCGGTTACTACGATTACGTGTCCGCCATGCCGGCCGGGGAGACCAGAAGGGCCAATCTGGACATGCTGGTGGAGAAGGCCATCGCCTACGAGGCCACCAGCTACAAGGGCCTGTTCCATTTTATCCGCTACATCGAGAAGCTGAAGAAATACGACACGGATTTTGGAGAGGCAAATGTTGCCGGCGAGCAGGCGGACACGGTGCGCATCATGAGCATCCACAAGAGCAAGGGACTGGAGTTCCCGGTGGTGTTTCTGGCCGGAATGGGCAAGCGTTTTAATAAACAGGACGCCTACGGGGCCGTTCTGCTGGACGCGGACCTTGGGCTGGCTGCGGATTATCTGGATTTAAAACAGCGCCTGAAAATGCCCACGCTGAAAAAGCAGGCTCTGAAGCGGCGCATGGAGCTGGAATCCATGGGCGAGGAGCTGCGGGTACTCTATGTGGCCATGACCCGGGCCAAGGAAAAGCTGATCATGACGGCCACGGACCGCTCTCTGGGGTCAAAGCTGGAAAAATGGGCTCAGGTGCCGCTGGCGGACGGGGCGATCCCATACACCATTTTGTCGGCCGCCGGTTCGTTCCTGGACTGGCTGCTGATGAGCGCCTGCGACGGCACGATCCAGAAGCGCCAGATTCCCCTGACCGGGCTGGTGGGCATGGAAATCCGCCGCCAGGCTTCGCGCCAGGTCTCCCGGGAGGAGTTGCTGAACCTGGACACGGATACGGTCTATGACCCGGAGGCGGCGGGGCAGTTGGCGGATGCGCTGAACTACCGGTATCCCTACGGGGGAGACACCGGCCTCTACGCCATGCTGTCCGTGTCGGAGCTGAAAAAGCAGGGACAGGTGGGGCAGGACGAGGAGGAGATCGGCAGAGGAAGGCTTCTGGGAAGCGAAGGGGAAGCGCGCATTTTGGGAGATGTCTGGACTGACGGCGTGGGAGAAGTTGGCTCGGAACGATCCGGAACCGCTGGTGGGAGAGCGGTTGGCTCGGAACGGACCGGAGCCGCCGGTGGGAGAGAGGATGGTCTGGAACATGCTGGCACCGCCGGCGGGGGAGAGGCTGGTCTGGAACGGGCCGGAACTGTCGACGGGAGAGAGGTTGGTCTGGAACGGGCCGGAACCGTCGGCGGGAGAGCGGTCGGTCTGGAACGGGCCGGAGCCGCCGGCGCGGCCCGCGGAACGGCCTATCACCGGGCGCTGGAGTGCCTGGATTTGGGGAAGCTGCACAGCCGGGAGGATGTCCGCGCGGCCTTGAAATCCCTTCTGGAAACCGGATACTTGGAGCAGGAAGCCTATGACGCGCTGGATGAAATGGTTATTTTTACCATGTTGAACAGTCCGCTGGGGCAGCGCATGGCCGAGGCGCAGCGGGACGGAAGGCTTCACCGGGAGCAGCAGTTCATCATCGGAATCCCGGCCCGGGAGATGGGCCGCGGCGATTCCCGGGAGCTGGTGCTGGTTCAGGGCGTGATCGACGCCTACATGGAGGAAGAGGACGGCCTGGTGTTGATCGATTACAAGACGGACCGGGTGCCCGGAGGGCGCGCGGGACGGGAACGTTTGGCGGAGCGCTACCGGCAGCAGGTAGCCTATTATCAGAGGGCTTTGGAGCAGCTGACGGGAAAAAAAGTCAAGGAGAACATAATTTACTCATTGACATTACAGGAAAGTGTCTTAATTATAGTATGTAATATCATTTTAAAGCAGAAAGGGCGAGGGCTATGGAAAAGAGACTGAGAGGGCTTTTGGATCAGGCGGCTTCACAGCACAGCAGAAACCAGGGCAGGCAGATTGTCAGGAGATGGCAGGCCAAGGCGTGGACGCTGTTGATTCTGTGTATCCTGGCCTGTTTGCTGTCGATCTATTATCTTTGGAGGCCGTGGCGTTTTCTGGCTATGGCGGGTATCGCGGCGGTATTTGCCTTTGGCATGTACCTGCTGGTCCGCGGCTATAACCGGTTGATCGTCAGCCTGGTCTGCGATCAGTGCGATCCCAGCCTGGCGCTGGGGGTGATGCGAGAGGCGGACCGCGGACCCCTTTTAGGGCTGTTTGTCAACCGCAACGTGGAGACCGTGGCCGCGGTGCTCAACTGCATGATGCTGGAAGGCCGTGAGGACGAGGCCCGCCAGGCCATGAAGGAGCTGGAGCTTCACTCCCGTGCCTGGGATTACCGCAGAACCGTGCTGCTGTGCGACTATCATTTTATGAAAAAGGACAGCATGGAGATCGACAAGGAGTACGGAGCCCTTGGAAAATTCGCCGCCGCAGGCTATCGCGACGCCAGACAGAATTTCAAGTGGATGCACGATATGCAGCGGATGACCGAGCTGGAAGATTTCTACGACTACACCCGGGAACCGGAGAAAAAGCAGAAATACCGGGAGGAGCTGACCGCCCTGCTGGAGGAAAAGATCCGCATGAGCCACAACAAGGCCCAGCGGCTGCAGATGATGTTCCGCCTGGCTCAGATTGAGTTCAAGGAGGAAGAGTACGACCGCGCGGCCAGACTTTTGGAGGAGATCGCCAGGGAGGGGAATACCCTGGGCGTGGCCGGGCAGGCCCAGCAGATGCTCTCGCGGCTGTACCGGTGACGGATGGAAGATGAGCGCCGTTTGTCTGTGAAGGGAATGAAAAAACGGTAAAAAATGGGAGTCCATATCGCCGGGAAGGGGATGTGGGCTCCTTTTTAAAACAAATTTTAGAAAAGATTTTCATTCCATTTTGGTGTATTTTCTGAGCTGAGCCTCGACGTCACGGCCGCTATATAGAATGCGGATCACTGTAACAACGGCTTTTTCGGGATTAGGAATAGATACAAAATTTGAAAATAGCTGAACGCAAGCTGACGCATAAGGCCGGCCCCATCCGCTCCTTCCGCCCACTTCCTTGTATCCCCTCACCCAGCCCCCGCAGAATTTCCCCACGAACACATTGCATTTTTACACCCCCGAATGTATAATGAAAACCGGTACCTGACAGTTTACCAGAGTAAAGGAGTACACATGATTCAATTAGAGAGAACCAGCGTGATGAACCTGGAGAACGCAATCAGGGGCGCGCGCAATCCCATGAACAGCTGGGGGAGGATGGACAGCGGCTACGACGAGGACGGTCAGTTCGTGCTGGGGCCCAACGACCTGGATCTGGCCCGGAGGCTGCGCAAGGCCGGAAGCGACCACCGCAAGTTCCTGCGCCAGGTGTTCGTTTCCGTGGACGTCACCGCCCCGCTGTACTGGTGGAAGGAGTACGATACCTACAAGGTGGCCACCGTGGCCAACTCCACCAGCACCATGCATAAAATACACAGCAAACCCTTCGAGCTCAGCGATTTCAGCTGCGACCACATGACGGAGGGAACCCTGGCATATTTTGAGACCGTGATCGCAAAGCTGGAGGAGATCCGGCTGCGCTACGTGAACGAGGGAAAGAACAAGGAGGACTGGTACGATTTAATCCAGCTGCTCCCCTCCAGCTACAACCAGATGCGCACCTGCACCTTCAACTATGAGACGCTGATCAACATATATTTCGCCAGAAAGAACCATAAGCTTCTGGAGTGGCACACCTTCTGCGACTGGATTCTGACCCTGCCTTACGGTAAGGAGCTGATCGCGGCGGAGGAGGAAGAGGCGTGAAGCACATCGCTGCGCAGGGAAGCGGCAGGAAGCACAAAACGGCGCAGTAGGAAGCGGAATGAAGCATAATGCAGTGAAGGAGGATACGGCATGAACCTGATCGTTGCGGTTGATCAAAACTGGGCCATCGGAAAGGACGGCCGCCTGCTGGTGAACATCCCCGCGGACCGGCAGCTGTTTATGAAGGAGACCACCGGCAAAACCGTGGTCATGGGCCGCAAGACCCTGGAGAGCCTTCCGGGTGGCCAGCCCCTTGGAAAGCGGGAAAACATCGTGCTGACCCGGGACGAGAACTACCGGGTAAAGGGCGCTGCGGTCTGCCACAGCGTGGAGGAGGCCCTCAGTCTTTTGGAGGGAAAGGACCCGGAGGACATTTTCATCATCGGCGGCCAGAGCATTTACGAGCAGTTCTTACCCTACTGCGATACCGCCCATGTGACCTTTGTGGAATATGTCTACGACGCGGACACCCTGTTCCCCAACCTGGATGAGAACCCGGACTGGCGGCTGGCGGAGGAGAGCGACGAGCAGACGTATTTTGACCTCTGCTATTATTTTCGCCGGTATGAGCGAATCAGATGAACAAAAAAATTGTAAAAAGTAATAAATATCTAAAAAACTTTTAGATTTCTTTGGAAAAACTATTGTAAGTCTGAATTGAAAATGGTAATATAAAATCAATGCGAAAGCAGAATGGGGGATTTGTGAATGAAACACGACGGACAGATTTTTACCCTGGAAAATGAGGACCTACTGGTAGCGGTGAACCGCCACGGAGCGGAGCTGGCCCGGATCTACGACAAGAAGGCGGGGCGTGAGCTTCTCTGGAACGCGGACCCGGCGGTCTGGAACCGGCACGCGCCGATTCTGTTTCCCTTTGTGGGGAAATGCTACGACGGCAAATACCGCCACCAGGAGAAGGACTACCCCATGGGCGCCCACGGCTTTGCCAGAGACATGGAGTTCGAGCCGCTGCTCTGCGACATGGACGAGTGCTGGTACCGGCTTAAGGACACGCCGGAGACATTTTCCAAATATCCCTTCCACTTTGAACTGGAGGTGGGCCACCGTCTGGAGGGCCGTACCATTCAGGTGATGTGGAGGGTGAACAATACCGGCTCCGAGGACCTGCTGTTCATGGCGGGGGGACATCCCGCATTCCGGGTGCCTGAGGGGCGGACCATTTACGACTACACCTTTGAATTCAACAAGACCGGGACGAGAGCCGGAACCTGCCAGGACGGGCTGCATTACCAGGCTCCGAACGCCGACGGGTTCGAGCAGGAAGAGCTGGGCGGAACCCTGGCCCTGACCGACGGACGAGTGCCGCTGACAAAGGGCTTCTTCGACCGGGCGCTGACCTACATATTTGACCAGGCGGCCGTGGGAAGCGTGAGCCTTCTGCTGGACGGAAAGCCCTATGTGACCGTGCGCTGCGACGATTTCCCCTACCTGGGAGTCTGGTCGGTGGAGGCCACGCACCCCTTCGTGTGCCTGGAGCCGTGGTACGGCCGGTGCGACGCAGAGGGATATACCGGGGAGCTTAAGGACCGGGAGGGAGTGGTGACGCTTCCGGCATGGGAGAGCTGGGAGAAGAGCTATTCCATCACAATCGGTGAGTAACAGGCGAAAATGCCTGATGATAAATTAGGAGGAAAACCATGTACAAGATTGTTAAGGCGGAATGCCTGGCAGACAAGATCTACCTGATGGACGTGGAAGCGCCCCGCGTGGCGAAGGCATGTCAGCCGGGAGAATTTGTAATCGTTAAGATGGATGAGATCGGAGAGAGAATCCCTCTGACCATCTGTGACTATGACCGCGAGAAGGGCCTGGTAACCATCGTATTCCAGACGGTGGGCGCTTCCACCGAGCGCATGGCCGGAATGAAGGCGGGAGATTATTTCCAGGATTTCGTAGGCCCCTTAGGTCAGCCTTCCGAGTTCGTGAAGGACGATCTGGAGGAAGTGAAGAAGCGCCGCTATCTGTTTGTGGCGGGCGGCGTGGGCTCCGCACCCGTGTATCCCCAGGTGAAATGGCTGAAGCAGCACGGTGTTGACGTGGATGTGATCGAGGGCTCCAAGACCAAGAGCCTGCTGATCCTGGAGGACGAGCTGCGCGCGGTTGCCGGCAATCTGTACGTGACCACCGACGACGGTTCCTACGAGCGCAAGGGTATGGTGACCGAGGTGATCAAGGATCTGGTGGTGAACCAGGGCAAGAAATACGACGTCTGCGTCGCCATCGGCCCCATGATCATGATGAAGTTCGTCTGCAAGCTGACCAAGGAGCTGGGCCTTCCCACCATTGTCAGCTTAAACCCCATCATGGTGGACGGCACTGGAATGTGCGGCGCCTGCCGCGTCAGCGTGGGCGGCAAGGTGAAGTTCGCCTGCGTGGACGGTCCTGAGTTCGACGGACATCTGGTGGACTTCGATCAGGCCATGAAGCGCCAGCAGATGTACAAGACGGAAGAAGGGCGCGCCCTGCTGAGACTACGCGAGGGTGACACCCATCACGGCGGCTGCGGACATTGCGGAGGTGAGGAATAATGGACGTTTTAAAGAAAGTACCGGTTAGAGAACAGGATCCCAAGGTGAGAGCCACCAATTTTGAGGAGGTCTGCCTTGGCTACAATCAGGAGGAGGCCCAGGCTGAGGCCGCCCGCTGCATCAACTGTAAGAATGCTCAGTGTATCAAGGGTTGTCCCGTTGCCATCGACATTCCCAAGTTCATCCACGAGGTGAAGGAGGGACAGTTCGCCGAGGCGGCCGCCACCATCGCCAAGTCCAGCGCCCTTCCGGCTGTCTGCGGCCGCGTGTGCCCCCAGGAGAGCCAGTGCGAGGGCAAGTGCATCCGCGGAATCAAGGGTGAGCCGATCTCCATCGGCAAGCTGGAGCGCTTTGTGGCCGACTGGTCCCGGGAGAACGGCTTTGTGCCCGCTAAACCTGAGAAAACCAACGGCAAGAAGGTGGCTGTGATCGGTTCCGGCCCCGCAGGCCTGACCTGCGCCGGCGATCTGGCGAAAATGGGCTACGAGGTGACCATTTTCGAGGCCCTCCACGAGCCGGGCGGCGTTCTGACCTACGGCATCCCGGAGTTCCGTCTGCCCAAGCTCGGCGTGGTTCGCCCGGAGATCGAGAACGTGAAGAAGCTGGGCGTTGAGATCGAGACCAACGTGATTATCGGCAAGTCCGTGACCATCGACGAGCTGATCGACGAGGAGGGCTACCAGGCCGTATTCATCGGTTCCGGCGCGGGCCTTCCCAAGTTCATGGGTATTCCCGGGGAAAATGCTAACGGCGTATTCTCCGCCAACGAGTACCTGACCAGAAGCAACCTGATGAAGGCTTTCCGTGACGACTATGACACCCCCATTTTCATCGGCAAGAAGGTGGCCGTGGTGGGCGGCGGAAACGTGGCAATGGACGCGGCCAGAACCGCCCTGCGCCTGGGCGCTGAGGTACATATCGTGTACAGAAGAAGTGAAGCCGAGCTTCCGGCCCGTGTGGAGGAGGTTCACCACGCCAAGGAGGAGGGCATCATTTTCGACCTTCTGACCAACCCGGTGGAGATTCTCACCGACGAGAACGACTGGGTGAAGGGCATGGTGGTGCGCAAGATGGAGCTGGGCGAGCCGGATGCTTCCGGACGCCGCAGACCCGTGGAGGTCGCCGGTTCCGACTACACCATCGAGGTGGACACCGTGATCATGTCCCTGGGAACTTCTCCCAACCCGCTGATCTCGTCCACCACTGAGGGACTGGAGACGAATAAGTGGAAATGCATCGTGGCCGACGAGGCCAACGGCAAGACCACCAAGGAAGGCGTGTACGCGGGCGGAGACGCCGTGACCGGAGCTGCTACCGTGATTTTGGCCATGGAGGCTGGAAGAGCGGGAGCGCGAGGAATTGATGAGTTTTTGAGTGGGAAATAACAGATCGATTGAAATGAAGGCGGCGCAGGGTGCGCCGTGGGGAATAAAGAAACAGGGCCGGCCCGGTAATGTGGGGCTTGCCCTGTTTTCTTATGTGCTGTGAGCATATGTTTTAGCGCGGCCACTGTCACGCTATTGTCCGATCCCATTCTGCGTGGTGCCGAACAAATGGGGCGCCATCTTCTTCAGATGGTGCATCTTGCTGGTCCGCAGGTGTTCACGCATCTGATTCTCCGCCTCCTCGGCCTGGTGATGGGTGATGGCCTGGAGAATCTTTAAATGGCAATCGTGGGATCGGACGATTCCGTCGGCCCGGTCCTCGGTCAGGAAGGTGATGCGGAAAATCTGGCTGGACAAGGGGGCGTAAAGGGTTTGGAGAATCTCGTTTCTGGAGTAGTCGACGATGTTCTGGTGAAAATTGGAATCCTCCTGGAACAGCTTGTCGTAGTCCTTGGTGCGGATGTCGTCGTTCATATTCAGCCAGCAGCGGTTCAGGGCCTGGATCTGGCTGTCCGTGATGTTGATGGCGCAGAGCTTCGCCGCCAGTCCCTCCAGATATTCCCGGACGTCGTAGAGCTGGATCACATATTCGTAGCGGATCTCGGACACGTAGCTTCCCACCGTGGGGATAGAGGTCACAAGCCCGTCCGCGGACAGCTGCTGGATGGCCTCGCGGATGGGGGTCCGGCTGGAATTTAACATCTCGCATAGCTGCCGCTCCACCAGCATGGTGCCGGGCGCTAATTGATTGGTGATAATTTTTTCTTTCAGCATCTCATAAGCGATCTGCTTCTTGGATTTTTCTGCATGCGCAGTCGTCGGTGCACTCATAAACAACTCACTTTCTTACCTCATATGGTTTCTGGCAGCAGTCCAGCGCCTGCGCGGCCGCAGGCAAACATTCCGGCCGAAACGCCGCCGGCCAGGGAATTTTGCTTACAGCGGTACCAAAGGCAGGCATGCTGAACCGCCACGTTTATGTTTCTATTATAGATGGAAAATTCAGAAAAGTATAGCTGATAAAAATGTTGGTCAAACAGAATACAAATGTAGGCGATTCATAGGTACAGTATATAGTATTCGTCAAAAAAAAGTCAACCAAAAAACTGTAAGATGTTGTAAATATAAAAAAATGAAAAAAATACTTGATAATTATATGCACATGTGCTATATTACAAACAGTTGGTATACCAATGGAATACAAACGGAATACAGAAACGATTTGTAAGCGGCAGGAGAGGAGGAGCATTATGGAGGCCTTTAGGCTGACAGGGAAGACGGCTATTGTCACCGGAGCGGGCGCAGGTCTGGGGAACAGCATGGCCGCGGGGCTTGCGGAGGCGGGAGCCAGGGTGGCGCTTATCGATATCCGGCCGGATATCGGGGAGATTGCAAAGCGCATGTGTGGGGACGGCAGGGAACTTGTGGGAGTTCAGGCCAACCTCACGGACCGGGAAGATTTGAAAAGAGGGTTCGGGCAGTGTCTCAGGCTTCTGGGCGGAGTGGATATTCTGATCAACAACGCCGGGATGCAGGTGCGGGGCAGGGCGGAGGAGATTGACCTGGGCGACTGGGACCGGCTGATGGAATTAAACGTCACGGCTCTCTTTGAGATGAGCCGGCTGGCGGCCCGGGAGATGATGAAAAAGGGCTATGGAAAGATTATCAACGTGGCCTCCATGCTCAGCTTTTTCGGCGGCCTCAACTGTTCCCCCTACGCTGCCTCAAAAGGAGCGGTAGCCCAGCTGACCAAGGCGTTTTCCAACGAGTGGGCCGGGCATGGGATCAATGTGAACGCCATCGCCCCGGGCTATATGGATACGGCGTTAAACACCACGCTGATGGCGGACCAGGAGCGCTACCGGGAGATCACGCTTCGGATACCGGCTCACCGCTGGGGACAGCCGGAGGATTTAATTGGGACCGTGATTTACCTGGCTTCCCGGGCTTCCGACTATGTGTCGGGCGCTGTGATCCCCATCGACGGCGGGTATCTGGGGAGGTAGGGATGGACAGAGAATTGGTTTTAGAGCGGATGAGGCAGGAGAAGATCATCGCCATTGTCCGCGGCGTTGAGACAGCGTCCATCGGCGAGGTGGCGCTCGCCCTGACTGCGGGGGGAATCACCTGCATGGAGATCACAGTGGACCACCGGACGAAAGACGGGCCGGAGGAAACCTACCGCTCGATCGCCTGGCTGCGGGAGCGGATGGGGGATGCGGTCTGCCTGGGGGCCGGTACGGTTCTCGATGAAGAAGAGACGCGGCGGGCCGTGGCAGCCGGGGCGGATTACATCATTTCCCCCAGCCTGGATCGGGGGGTGATCCGCCTGACCAGGGACCTCGGAAAGGTGTCGATCCCCGGAACCTTCACCCCTTCGGAGGCCGTACAGGCTTACCGGTGGGGCGCGGACATCGTCAAGCTGTTTCCGGCTGGGCTTCTGGGGGTGGATTACATAAAAGCGCTGAGGGGGCCCCTTCCACATATTCCGTTCTGCGCGGTGGGAGGGATCACCCCGGAGAACGCGGGGGATTTCATCCGGGCCGGGTGCGTTTCCCTGGGAATCGGCGGGAATCTGGTGGATCTCACGGCGGTCCGCGAAAAGCGGTTTGGGGATCTAACGGCGGCGGCGCGGCGGTTTGCAGCGGGCGCGGCAGGTTTGTAGATTGGTCTTATCCATTAAGATAATCAAGATAAAATAAAATTTAGGAGGTAGTTTTATGAGCAAGTGGCAGATTCCTTATCCACAGGAGGTAAAGGTAGCGGGGTATATGGATTCCGACGAACCCATTTATTTCCAGAACATGACAATGAAGCAGAGCGAGGAGCGCTTAAAGGAGAACGATATTCTGATTCTTCCCATCGGCTCCACCGAGTGCCACGGCGCCCACGCCTGTTACGGCGAGGACACCTTCCTGGTGACCCGCATGGCGGAGCAGGTGGCTAAAAAGACCGGCTGTACCGTTTCCCAGCCCATCTGGTTCGGCTCCCATCCCTATCACCACATGGGAATGCCCGGAACCATTCCGATCAACGAGAACACCTTCTGCGATTACATTGCCCAGGTGCTGGCCGGATTCTGGAACGCCGGTTACCGCAAGATCATCCTGTTAAACGGACACGGCCAGGAGTACGTGATTCCTACCGCCATCCATCAGTTCGCCAGAAAGTACCAGGTTCCGGCCGTGATGATGAATGTGAACTGGTACTACGCAATCCCCGAGTATCTGAAGGTGGGTGATCCCAAGTGCAGGTTCGAGACGCCCTTTAACCACGCGGACGAGCAGGAGACCTCCTTCTCACTGGCCCTGTTCCCGGAGATGATCCACATGGAGGACGCGCCGGATACGGATCTGCACACCTTCCTGCCTCCGGGCCATATCGACAACGCCGGAAATATTTACGGACGGGCTGTGAAATGGTACTGCCACGCAGGCGCCGGCACCATTGAGGTGGTGGGCAACCCCGAGGGCGTTGTGGGCAAGGCGAAACTGGCCACCGCCGAGAAGGCCATCCCGGCCACTGAGGCGCTGTTGGATTACCTGGAGAAGCTGGTCAACGATATCCACGAGAAATGGCCGGCAGGGGTTCTGCCGGAGTGTGACAAGGTGACCCAGCGGTTCACCGAGGAGACCCTGGAAGACTTAAAGAAGGGGCCGTTAAACGGAGGAAAGCATATTTATACCATTGCGGCTTATTAAAGGAGGGCTGCGCCGGCAGCTCATTACATTCAGCAATGAGCTGCAGGCTGCGCCAGCAGCTCATTACACTCAGCAATGACCTGCAGGCTGCGCCAGCAGCTCATTACATTCAGCATTAACCCGCCGCCTGTTTGTGGCGGCGGGCATAGGGGCGGGGATCGGGAATGAATCTCAAAGGAGGTATTGGAACTTGAAGGCATATGTACTGAAAGGGCCGGGGGTATTAGCGGCGGAGGAGCGGGAGATTCCACAGCCGGGGCCAACAGAGGTGCTCATCCGGGTGACCAATGTGGGAATCTGCGGTTCGGATATTCATCTCTACAAGGGCACCTACAACGGGCCGCAGAATTACCCCATTCTGTTCGGACACGAGTGGTCCGGGATTGTGGAGAAAACCGGGGAAAAGGTGGCAAAGGTGAAGCCCGGGGACAAGGTGACCGGGGACTGTTCCCGGTACTGCGGGCATTGCGACAACTGCAGCGAAGATCGAAATCTGTGCCGTACCATTGAAAAGTTCGGCATTACCATAGACGGAGCTTCCGCCGAGTACATCGTGCGGGACGAATCGTATATCTACCGTGCGGACCCGGAGGCGGATCTGGCGCTGCTGGCCCTGACGGAGCCCATCGCGGTGGCAAAGCATTTGTTGGAAAAGATATTAAAGCTGGGCGGTTCCTACCAGGGAAAACGGGTTCTGATCTACGGCGGAGGAGCAATCGGTCAGGCCGCGCTGCTCCTGCTGCGCCTGTACTACGGCTGTGAGCAGGTGGACTTGTCCGATCTGATCGAATACCGCATCGGGCTGGCCAGGGAACTGGGGGCGAATATCCCCCCGGCAGAAGCTCTTAAATGGGAGCTGGAAAATGATTATCCCAACATGTACAACAAGACAAGGTACGACGTGGTCATCGAGACCACAGGAGTGGCCCCGGTATTTGCAAACGGACTGAACCTGTTAAAGCCGGGGGGATACTTAGGCTGCGTGGGTATGATCGGGACGGCGGAAATCCCGCAGAAGCTGATCGTCACCAAATCCCTGACCGTTACCGGCAGCATCGGAGGCACGGAGGAGTTCGAGGACGTGATCGCGTTTATCCAGGAGAACCGGGAAGCGGTGAGAAAGCTGATCAGCCATGTGTTCCCTGCCGCAGAGACGGATCAGGCGTTTGCCATGGCCACCGAGGCTTCGAAGGCAATGAAGATCAGCATTGCGCTGTGACAGGGATTTGAAAGGAGGAGGCAAATGAACATACCGGAGAAAATGAAGGCGGCGGTCCTGTTCGACTACAATGACCTGCGGGTGGTGGAAAAACCGGTGCCAAAGCCGGGAAAGGATGAAGTGCTCATCCGGGTGAAGGCCTGCGCCATCTGCGGCACGGACCCCAAGATCATCGCCCACGGCTGGGAGAACTGTCCGCCCATGGGGGAGTACATTTTGGGGCATGAGTACGCCGGCGAGATCGCAGAGCTGGGCGAAGGGGTTACGAAATTCAAGGTTGGCGACCGGGTGGCCATTGAACCCCACAAGGGCTGCGGGCACTGTGTGAACTGCCTGAGGGGGTATTACACCACCTGCTTAAACTACGGCAAGCTGGAGGAGGGACACCGGCACTACGGCTTTACAGTCAACGGGGGTTACGCGGAGTACGCGGTCTGCCACATCAACTGCTGCCACCGCTTCTCGGAAAAACTTTCTTATGAGGACGCCACCATGCTGACCACGGCGGGAACCGCCCTGTACGGAATCCAGCGCGCCGGCGGCATCGGACCGGGCGAGACGGTTGCGGTGATCGGTCCCGGTCCCATCGGCCTGATGGCGGTGCAGCTGGCCCGGGTGCTGGGCGCGGGAAAGGTGATTTTGGTGGGAACCCGGGATTCCAGGCTTGCAATCGGCCGGGAGGTGGGCGCGGACGTGCTGGTTAACAGCCGCAATGAGGACGCCGTGGAAGCGGTGAAGCGCCTGACGGACGGCGTGATGGCGGACATGGTGGTGGAGACCTCCGGCAGCGCCGCGGGCGGAGCCCAGGCATTGGAGCTGTGCAAGAAGAGCGGAAGGGTGGCCCTGGTGGGCATTTACTCGGAGCCGGTGACAGTGAACCTGAACAAGGTGGTGCAGTGGAACATGCAGATCGCGGGCGGCAAGGCGGAGGGCGAGGACGTTTTGGACCGTCTGGTGCCACTGATGGAGTCCGGGCAGATCAAGACCGGTCCGCTGCTGACCCACGCGTTTTCACTGGACGACATCAACGAGGGGGTCAGAACCTACAAGGAGCGAATCGGCAACGCCATCAAGGTTGTGATCAGACCTTAGACTGGGAGGTGGAACAGTTTGGATCAAGAGATCGTATTGCAGATGAGGGGAATATCCAAATCCTTTCCCGGAGTCAAGGCATTGGACGACGCCCGGCTGGAGGTGCGAAGGGGTGAGGTCCACGTGCTTTTAGGTGAGAACGGGGCGGGGAAATCCACGCTGATGAAGGTTCTCTCCGGCGTCTATTTAAAGGACGAGGGCGAGATCATCTACGAGGGAAAGCCGGTGGAGATCCGCAATATCCAGGACGCCCGGAAGCTGGGAATCAGCATCATCCACCAGGAACTGAACATGCTGGCGGAGCGCAACATTGCCCAGAACATTTATCTGGGCCGGGAGCCGCTTAAAAATCCCTATACCCGGCAGATTGACGAGAAGAAGATGCGGGAGGACAGCAAAGCGCTGCTGGCCCGCCTGGGCGTGGAATTGTCGCCGGACACCATGGTGAAGGATTTGAGCATCGCCCAGCAGCAGATGGTGGAGGTGGTGAAGGCACTGTCCGTTGAGACGAAAGTCCTGATCATGGATGAGCCCACCTCCAGCCTGACAAAGCGGGAGATCGACGCGCTGTTCGCCATTGTGGAGAGCTTATGCGCCCAGGGGATCAGCGTGATCTACATCTCACACCGCATGGAGGAAATTTTCCGGATCGGCGACCGGGTGACGGTCATGCGGGATGGAAAATATGTGGGCACCGTAAACGTGAAGGAGACCAACATGGACCAGCTGGTAACCATGATGGTCGGACGGCAGATCAGCCAGATGTACGAGCGGCCGGAGCGTCAGGCGGGCGAGGTTGCGCTGGAGACAAAGGATTTGACGGGTCTGCGTTTCCGCAATGTGAACATCCGGGTGCGCTGCGGTGAGATCGTGGGCATCGGCGGCCTAGTGGGGGCCGGGCGGACCGAACTGGTGAAGGCTATTTTTGGCTACGACCGCATTGAGAGCGGAAAAGTGTTCGTACACGGCCGGGAGATGAAACGTCATTCACCCAGAAATTCGGTGGAGGCGGGGATCGGATTTCTGCCGGAGGACCGCAAGAGCGAGGGTCTGATCCAACAGCAGCCCATCAAAAACAACATTCTCCAGGCCAGCATGAAGCGGTATTTCAAGCGGGGTCTGGTGGACAAAAAGGCCGAGAAAGAGCTGGCGGAGCGCTACCGCGGGGAACTCAAGATCGCCACCCCGGACGTGACCAGGCGGGTGTCCGCCCTCAGCGGCGGAAACCAGCAGAAGGTGGTAATCGCCAAATGGCTCTGTACGGAGAACCGGATCCTGATTTTCGACGAGCCTACCAGGGGAATCGACGTGGGGGCCAAGGCGGAAATTTACGCCCTGATCGGGCGGCTGGCCGGGGAGGGCTACGCAATTCTGGTGGTCTCCTCGGATCAGATGGAGCTGATCGGCATCTCGGACCGGGTGTATGTGATGAAGGACGGCGAGGTTGTGGGAGAGCTTGGCCGGGAAGAGATAACGGCTGAGAATATCGTATCCTACGCGGTGGGAAAGGAGGAAACATAAGCTATGAAGTCTAAAGGAATCTGGAACAAAGTCCCGGGGATTTTGTTCGGACTGGCCGCTGTGTTTGCCTTCTTCGCCGTGTTCGCGGAGGGCTTCGCCAGCATGTACAACATGCAGAACCTGCTGAAGGACTGCAGCCTGCTGATCATCGTGTCCCTGGGTATGAACCTGGCCATCATGTCGGGAAAAATCAATATTTCCGTGGGCGCGGTCATGTCTTTGTGCGGCGTGATCACGGGAATCCAGCTCCAGCGGGGGATGAACATAGGGATTGCCATTCTGATCGGCCTTCTGGCCGGTCTGGCTCTGGGTCTGGTCTGCGGTTACATGATCGCCTACCAGAATTTCAGCGACTGGGTGGTTACATACGCATTCATGGGCATCGCCCAGGGCCTGGCCCTGGTGGCCTCGGACGGAAACACCATCCCGGGATTTTCGAACACCTTCCGGTTTATCGCAACGGGGAAAATCTTCGGAATTTACACCATGATTATCATTGCAGCCCTGCTGTGCCTGCTTTTGGTCTGGCTGTCCACCAGGACAAAATTCGGGTACGACGTGTACTCCATTGGCGGCTCCCAGCAGAGCGCCAGGCTGGCGGGCATCAATGTAAAACGGAATCTGCTGTGGATTTTCATTATCACGGACCTGCTGGCCGCGGTCAGCGGAATCCTGCTGGCTGCCAAATCCAACTCCGCCAGCCCCATCGGCGGCCAGGGCTATGAGTGGGACGCCATCGCGGCTGTTCTGATCGGGGGAACGCCCTTTGACGGAGGCAAGGGTAAGGTCAGCGGCTGTATCATCGGCGCGGTTCTCATGCGCACCCTGCGCAACGGCCTGACCATGATCGGGCTGTCCCCCTACTGGCAGACCTTTATCATCGGGGCGGTTGTGATGTTAGTCATCGTGGCCGACGGAATCAACGAGTACCGGAAAAAAACACAGGCGGCAAGGAGGGTTTATAAATCATGAGACAAAAAGTGCTGACTACGATTTTTAAATACTCCCACGTGCTGATGCTGCTTGTGATTATCATCGGATTTTCCCTGACAACGGAGAATTTCTGCACGCTGGACAATTTTACTACGGTTGTCATGCAGCAGCTTCCGTTCCTGTTAATCATTTCCATGGGTATGACCATGGCCATCATCACCAAGGGCATCGACCTGTCCATCGGCTCCATCCTGGCCCTTTCCTCCTGTGTCGGGGCGTATTTTCTCCAGAAGGGGCAGGATTTGACCGGGGTTCTGGCGGCCCTTCTCATCGGTCTGGTTCTGGGAATGATGAACGGGCTTTTGATCACCAAGGTTCACCTGATTCCTTTTATCGCCACCTACAGCATGAACCTGGTGGTGCGGGGCCTGGCCTACCTGTTCATGGGCGGTCTCTTGTATTACGGCTTCAGCGACAGGTTCCGAAGCCTGGCAACCGGAAGCATCGCGGGGATTTCCAATCTGCTGATCATTTCCATGGTCATCTTTTTCGCGCTGCTGTTTGTGTTAAAACGGACGGTGTTCGGCCGGAATGTGTACGCAATGGGTTTTAACCGAAATGCCACCACCCTGTCGGGCATCAACACGGACCGGGTGCTGATCAGCATTTACACGGTTAACGGTCTGCTGGCCGCGGTCACGGGCCTTCTCTACATTTCCCGCTTAAACGCGGCGGAGTCCACCATCGGAAATGATTTTACCCTGAAAATGATTGCCGCCACCCTGATCGGAGGCACTCCGTTCTCCGGGGGCAAGGGCGGAATCGAGAAAACCATCGTGGGCGTTTTGATTATGATGTTCTTAACGAACGGCATGAACTTAAACAGGGTGTCGTCGTTATGGCAGGATGCAGTTTTTGGCGCGGTCATCGTGCTGTCCCTGCTGATCAACAAGCTGGGCGAGAAGATGACGGGCAGCCAGGATATGTAAAGCACATAAACAGTAACGGTTGAACACTACAATCGTTACAGCAAATCAAGAAAAGGAGAAGAGGAATTATGAGGAAAATGAGAAAATGGGCGGCGTTATGGGTGGCAGCGGCACTGGTACTGGGCGGATGTTCCTCAGGAGCGGGCGGGGAGGCCAAGACGGCGGAGACTCCGGCGGCGTCCCAGACAGCGGCTGCGGCGGAGTCCAAAGAGACAGCGGCGTCCCAGGCGCCGGAAACTCCGGCGGCGGAGAGCGGCCAGGCCGGGGAGACGGGCGCAGCGGTGAAGGCCAACGAGAAGTACAAGATCACCCTGGTGGTCAAGAACCTGACCAACCCCATGTGGATCGCTGTTCAGGAGGGGGCCGAGAAGGCGGCGGCGGAAGCCGGGGTTGACCTGACCGTGCTGGCTCCGGCCACCGCGGACAGCAACGAGGAGCAGATTTCCCTGATCGAGCAGTCCATCGCCAAGGGCACCGACGCCCTGGTGGTGATTCCGGCGGACTCCGTGGGCATCGTCCCGGCGGTGGAGGCAGCCAACAGCGCCGGTATCCCGCTGATCGACGTAAACACCAAGATCGACACCTCGGGCGGCTGCAAGATCGAGACTTTTATCGCGGTTGAGAACTATACCGCCGCCGTGTCCGTGGCGGAGAAGCTGGTGGAGATGCTGGATCAGAAGGGCGATGTGATCATTCTGGAAGGCAAGGCCGGGGCTCAGAGCTCCGTGGACATCGTGGCCGGAGCCAACGACACCTTTGCCAAGTACCCGGACGTAAACGTGGTGGCTTCCCAGACCGCAAGCTGGAACCGCACCGAAGCATATAACGTTACCCTGAACCTTCTGGAAGCCAACCCCGGCGTTGCGGCGATTTTCGCGGCCAACGACGAGATGGCCATGGGCGCACTGGAAGCGGTGTCCCAGGCGGGCAAATCCGGCCAGATCCTGATCACCGGCCTGGACGCCAACGAGGACGCCAAGGCGGCGGTGGACGCCGGAACACTGGCAATCACCTGCGACAAAAACGGCAACGGCCAGGGCTACGAGGGTGTGATGAAGGCTGTGATGCTGCTCAACGGCGAGACCCTGGAGCCCAACTATGTGGTGGACACCTATCTGTACACCAAGGATTGATGAAATTTTGAGACGAAAGGTCGGAGGGCAATGAAACAATATATTATCACAGTGGACGGAGGCACCACCAACACCCGCTGCATTTTGTGGGACGAAAACCGGAGGCGCATCGCCCAGGAAAACCGCCCGGTGGGCGTGCGCAACACGGCCATTGACGGGCACAACCGGAAGCTAAAGCAGGCGGTGAAGGAGTGTCTGGACGCCCTGGTGGAGAAAAACGGCCTGGGCTACGGGGACATCCACCGGATCATCGCCAGCGGCATGATCACGTCGGATGTGGGAATCGTGGTGGTTCCCCATCTGACGGCCCCGGCCGGGCTTGAGGAGCTGGCCGCGGCCACCGTGGCCATCGAACTGCCGGAAATCTGCCCGGTTCCCATTTACTTTATCCCTGGAATCAAGAATTCGGACGGCCCGTTTTCATTTGAGAACATTGAGGCTATGGACATTATGCGGGGGGAGGAGGTGGAGAGCATCGCCGTGATGGAGCATTTTAAGAACGGGCGGCCCCTTCTGCTGGTGCTCCCCGGCTCCCACAACAAGTTCGTGTCCGTGGACGCGGAGGGGAAAATGACCGGGTGCCTGACCTCCATCTCCGGCGAGCTTCTGGCCTCCATCACCAACGATACGATTATCGCCAAGTCGGTGGGGAAACAGTTCGTGGAGGAGGAGACCTATAACCGGGAGTGGCTGTTAAAGGGCTACGACAACGCAAAGCGTACCGGTCTTGGACGCACCTGCTTTACGGCCAGAATCCTGCAGCTGTTCTATGAGGACGCGCCGCCAAAGATCGCCAACTTTGTGCTGGGAGCCGCGCTCCAGGGAGATGTCACCGCAGTGATGCACTCGGACGCCCTGAAGGTGAGCCCGGATACCACGGTGGTGGTGGGCGGCAAAAATCCGCTGCGCCAGGCCATTGTGGACATTTTGGAGCACGAGGGGTATTTCGCACGGATTGAGACCTATGTGCCGGAAGAGGGAATTCCGCTCTCCGCCCTGGGGGCTTATCTGGTAGCTGAGAAGAACGGTATTTTATAGGAAGGAACGAGTGACATGTTGGTTGTAATAACGGATTACCAGTACGACAACATCGATGCGGAGCGCCGGATCATCGGGGAGGCCGGTTTTGAGCTGAGAGATTATCAGGTGAAGGATGCAAAAGAGCTGATTCCCCTGGTGAAGGACGCGGACGCCATTATAACCCAGTATTCTGATGTGTCCCGGGAGGTGATCGGGCAGCTTGAACACTGCAAAATGATCATCAAGTATGGCATCGGTGTGAACAATATCGACACCAAGGCGGCGACGGAGAAGGGGATCTACGTCTGCAACGTGCCGGACTATGGCGTGGAGGAGGTGTCGGACCACGCAGTGACCATGATGCTGGCCCTGGGAAAGAAGATGCAGATTCTGGAAAAAGCGTTCCGGGAGGGGGACTGGGGCTACGCCAGCACCATGCCCTTGTATAGGCTGCGGGATTGCACCCTGGGACTGATTGGTTTCGGCCGGATTCCCCAGCTGGTGGCAAAGAAAATGGCCGGCTTCGGGCTGCGGATTCTCGCCTATGATCCCTTTGTGGACGAGGAGAAGGCCAGAGCCATGGGCGTGAGGCCTGCGGATCTGGAAACGATTTTGCGGGAGAGCGATTTTATCTCCGTACACGTGCCGTTAAACGAGGGAACCAGACATCTGATCGGCCGGGAGAGTTTTGAGAAGATGAAGAAAACCGCTTTTGTGGTGAACACGGCCCGGGGCGGCGTGATCGACGAGAAGGCTCTGGTGGAGGCGTTAAATGCCGGTGAGATCGCTGGCGCGGGAGTGGACGTCTACGAGGAGGAGCCGGTAAGCACGGACAACCCGCTGCTTCACATGGACAATGTGATCGCCACCCCTCACTGCGCATGGTACAGCGAGACCGCTATCACGACCCTGCAGAGGAAAGTGGCGGAGGAAGTGGTGAACGTGCTGAAGGGGAACGAGCCGTTCAACTGTGTGAACCGGGGAGAGTTAAAGCGGTAGAGAGCGGGGAATGCCACGCGGTTTGACAGGAAGTGGAAGTTGAGAGAAAAATAGCGGTTTAGGGCGGCGGCCTGCGCGGGGAGAGATTCCGGCGCGGGCCGCTTTGCCGCTCCCGGCCCTGTATGTGAGCTTCCCAACCTGGCGCGTGTTCCAGCAAGGGTCTGTGATTGGGGCAGGCGGTGTTTTCACAAAAGGCAGACAGTCAATCATTCTAATGTGTGAAAATCAATTAAAAGATGGAAGAATGGTTGAAAAAAGCGGCAAAAGAATTATGTATGATATCCGCAAAATGTCAGAAATGGTAAAGAAGTTAGGAAGGCCTCTCGCGAATGATGAAATAAAAAAGTAAAATTAGGAAAGTCCTTACCAAAATAAAGTTATGTAAACTAACAGACCTGCCGAAGCGGGGCATAGAAAATAGGAGGTGATTAGAACCGGTTGATATAGGGCCCTTCTTCCAATTCATCATTGTCGCGGTCATCGTCTTCAATTAAAAAGTAATGTATCTCCAATAAATCAGAGTCGGTCATGTCCTTGACCAGTTTGGGTGTCATTCCTTCTGGAGGATTTTTGATAAAATAGAAAAGTATATTTTTACGGTCAGGTAACTGCCTTATTTCCCGAAACGCCTTAAGATAATCCCGTCCCGCGGGGTTCCCATTTCCCATTTTCTATGATACACTATACATAGCGGCCTTTTTCAAGGGCGCTATTTAAATGTGAGATAAATCTGAAAAGCAGGACGTGATTGGATGAAACGGAACATCGATTTGCTTCATGGAAATATTTTGACTTCTCTGACCGAGCTGGCGGTGCCGATCATGGCGACCTCCATGGTGCAGACGGCGTACAGCCTGACGGACATGGCGTGGATCGGCATGGTGGGGAGCGACGCGGTGGCGGCCGTGGGCGCGGCGGGTATGTACACCTGGCTGCTCAACGGCGCAGTGGCTATGGCCAAGATGGGCGGCCAGGTCCGCGTGGCCCAGTCCTACGGCGAGGGTAAGGTGGACGAGGCGGTGGAGTACGGCAAGGGCGCGGCCCAGCTGGCAATCGCCATGGCTCTGTCCTTCGCGGTGCTGGCCAACGTGTTCGCTTGGCAGCTGGTGGGTTTTTTCCATCTGAACACGGCCTCCATTGTGGCAAACGCAGTCATTTACCTGCGCATTGCCTGCGGCATGCTGGTGTTCTCACACCTGGGGCAGACCATGACCGGTCTGTACACCGCGGTGGGCAACAGCAGAACGCCGTTTCTGGCCAACGGCGTGGGTCTGGCTCTGAACATGATCCTGGATCCCATGCTGATCCTGGGTCTTGGTCCGTTTCCACGGCTGGGCGTCGCGGGCGCGGCCATCGCCACGGTGACGGCTCAGGCGGTGGTGCTGGCGGTGCTCCTGATCTCCGCGCGGAAGGATTCCATTCTCTCCAGGCAGCTGCGGATCTGGAAGCCCACGTCCCGCAGGCATTTTAAAAGTATTGTGCGGATCGGTTTTCCCACTGCGATCCAGGATATGATCTATTGCAGCATCTCCATGTACCTCACCCGGTTTGTGACCAGCTGGGGCGACGCGGCCGTGGCGGTGCAGCGGGTGGGCGGCCAGATCGAGGCTATTTCCTGGATGACCGCCGAGGGCTTCGGCACGGCCATCAACGCCTTCACCGGGCAGAACTACGGCGCGGGGAATTTAAAGCGCGTGAAAAAGGGATATACCACGGCGGCGGGGCTGATGTTCGTGTGGGGTATTTTCACCTCCCTGCTGCTGATTTTCGGCGCCACGCCCATTTTCAGCATCTTCATCCATGAGCCGGAGGTGATTCCGGCGGGGGCCAGCTACCTGCGCATCCTGGGCGTCTGCGAGATGTTCATGTGCATCGAGCTGATGACCGTGGGAGCCATGTCCGGTCTGGGGCGGACCATGGAGGCTTCCGTGATCACCATCATTCTCACCGCGCTGCGGATTCCCATGGCCATTGTGCTGGGGACTACGGCCCTGGGACTGGACGGCGTGTGGTGGGCGCTGACGATTTCCAGCATAATCAAGGGGATCGTGTTCTTTATCTATTACCAGCGGATTATGCGCAGGTGGAATGTTCGTTAGAAATGACGGGGCGGGAAGGATTTCCAGCTCCGTTTTTTTCTGGCGAATTAAGAAAAAACTGCTTGTAAAATGCCACTTTTTGTGAGAGAATGGAGATAAGTATGATGTGATAAATTTAACAAAGGGCACTGTACTTGATTAAATTCATTTTTGAAAGGAGTTTTAACACATGATTTATTCACAGGAAGTAGAAGAGATGTGCACAGTTGCACAGGGCGTTCATCATGGCGCTGCTCCAATCCCGGAAGAAGCTAAATGGGTAAAATCAAAAGAGATCAAAGACATTTCCGGCCTGACCCATGGTGTGGGCTGGTGTGCTCCGCAGCAGGGTGCCTGCAAACTGACACTGAACGTTAAGGAGGGCATTATCCAGGAAGCGCTGGTTGAGACCATCGGATGTTCCGGTATGACCCACTCCGCAGCTATGGCAGCTGAAATCCTTCCGGGCCGCACGGTTCTGGAAGCTTTAAATACAGACCTGGTATGTGACGCCATCAACACCGCCATGAGAGAGCTGTTCTTACAGATCGCTTACGGCAGAACCCAGAGCGCGTTCTCCGAGGATGGACTTCCCATCGGAGCCGGCCTGGAGGATCTGGGCAAGGGCCTGCGCTCTCAGGTGGGCACCATGTACGGAACCTTAAAGAAAGGTCCTCGCTATTTGGAGATGGCCGAAGGCTATGTAACCGGCATCGCGCTGGATGCAGACGACGAGATCATTGGTTATCAGTTCGTAAGCCTTGGCAAGATGACTGATTTCATCAAGA
>ENA-UOJP01000658-UOJP01000658.1-human-gut-metagenome-genome-assembly--contig:-C102-NODE-658-length-58497-cov-34.154307_pt1 | contig 58497 bp, 46 predicted proteins | sample MGYA00242353_ERZ723900 | MGnify/ENA metagenome assembly ERZ723900 | reverse complement strand
ACCGGCGGTGTCTCTGGCTCTGTCACCGGCGGTGTCTCTGGCTGAGTTACCGGCGGTGTCTCCGGCTCCGTCACCGGCGGTGTCTCTGGCTCCGTCACTGGCGGCGTCTCCGGCTCTGTCACCGGCGGCGTTTCAGGTGGCGTTTCCGGCTCCTCATCAATCGGATAATTGATCACGTCCTCCGCAAAATTCCCCTTCGAAAAGTCGATATGGACATCGTTTGACGGTTCATATCCCTCATAACCGCCCGTCTCCCGGATCCGGTATTCGGTCTTGGGATTCAGAGCTGCAAAGCTCACTTTTCCATCGTCTCCGGTTCTGGCCGCAGTCACCTTCACCCAGCTTCCGTCAACCTTCTTTTCCAGAGTAAATTCCACTCCCGGGAATATTACGCGGTTCTTTCCGTGTTTATCGACCTTATACTTTGTTATCTCCGCCTTTTTCAGTCCGGTTCCCGTGCCTCCGGCATCGGCGGACATGTCATACATGATGATCTTCTGTGAACTGGAGGTCTCCTTTGAAACGTACTGGTTATAACTCCATTTTGCCGCGTTCTGGTAGACCACCGGCGTATTGAGAAGCATTCCTTCCAGCGTCATCACCTGCGTGCGGTATGTCACGACAAAGGAATCTGCCAGACGCGCCTGGCCCTCCTCATTAAACTCAGCCGGAATGTGGATAATCAGCGTCTGCTCTCCCGGCTCCCCGGTGAGAACGTAATGAACACCCTCGGTCATTGTTATTTCCCGGCCGCTCTTTTTTACGGTGATCCGGCCGTCTTTGAGTTCCATTCCTCTGGGAAGCGTATCCGTGATACAGAGTCCCGGCTCAAGTCCAAGCGACGCATGGTCACAGTCATTTTCTATATCCACCGGGAACTTATCGTCGTTGATATTGATATTCCACAGAATGGCATCTTTGCCTTCCACTTTGGAACTCTTCCGGAAATCGATCATGTGGCGCATGCCCTTGTACTGATAAAGTCCATCCGCTCCGATCGTTCCCTTCAGCCCCTCGTACCAGCTTTCCGCCCGGTTTCTGTATGTGATCTCATCGTGATGATTGATGGTTTCACCCGCGGTCTTTCTGAATGTGGTTCCTATGGTCACTTTGAAATACTGATCAATATCGCCGAAGGAAAATGCCAGCACTTCCGGCGTTCCGTCGTTCATGATATTCCGGATCATGGCTTCCACCGCTTCCGCGGAAGCTACCACGGTTCCATCCGTTACCGGCCCGGCTCCTTTTAATGCTTCGTAGCTTCCTGTCTGATACGTGAGTTCAAAGCCTTCGGAAACTGCCGCGGGATTCCAGGTTCCCGTCTCTGTATCCAGCACCGTATGCCAGGTTTTCGAAGCTGGTCCATCCGGGCTGCTTTTTTCCCTCACTTCTATCCTGACTGACGAAATATCGGTGTGGTCCTTAAGCTTCCCTCCATCCGCAACCGGGTAGGAGCCGCTGTTGGCATGGGGCTGTGCCAGACAGTCTTTCAACACATAGCCCTTGCGTAAAAACTCTCCCCCATTGACCTCTATGGTCCAGTTAAGCTTCTGGGTACTGCCGTCATAGGCTCCCGTCTTCTTGAGCACAACGGGCGGCGTCAGCTTCACGCTGCCATCGTAATCCATGACGATCTTTTTCTCATCGGCTTCCAGCTCCACATGGTTTACGTATGCCCGCTGCTGGTTGTCTGTTACGTTGTCCTGCCCGTTTAAAAAGGTGTGTACAGTCACGACATGGGCTTTTTCCATCACGAAATCTTCACCAAAATCAATGGTAAAGTACTCTTTTCCCTTATCCTCCCCGTCCTCTTCCACGATCCCGCGGGTAAAGGTAAGCTGTGTTTCCTTTCCTTCCAGCTCCACCGCCATGGTACTCTCCGGTTCCTCACCGCCGAAACGATAGAGCTCCACCGCTCCGCCAGGCTGTCCTTCGTCACTGACTGTGACGGTTCCGGTAAATTCCTGGCCGACTGGAAGCAAATCGGTGATGATTACGTGGTTCTGCGGCATTTCCTGTTTGTTGATATGGATGGACCAGGTAATCTGACGCCCATCCCATTTTCCCTCTTTGGAGAGGACCTGGCCGCCCGGGATACTGCCTGCTGCCTGCTTCGAGCGGATCACATGGTCTGCCACATAGGCCGTCGCCACGTTGGTGATCGTTTCGCCTCCGTTTAATCCCTCCTGATACGCAGTCTCAAATACTATTTTCAGGGGGATTTCAAGCCCTTCCGGTATATCGAAGCTTAATACCCTGCTCTCTTCATCGTAGGCGTCCGTGATTCCGTGTCCGGAAAGCTCAGTCAGCTTCAAACTGTTGTCTTTTCCCTCATAGGAATACACTTTGAAACTGCCGCTATAAGTCAGTTTCTCATTCAGTTCATCTGAAATGGTGAAGCCTTCCTCCAGATATGCCCCGCCGGGATTCACCGTCAGCGTCCACGGCAGAATCCCGTTTTTCATCTCCCCGGCCGTTTTCTGCAGCAATGCCGCCGGATAGGTATACGTCTGATCGGCCGTATCAAGCGCCAGATCGCCGACGGTAATACCGGCCTGATTTTTAATTGTCACCGGTTTGTCTACGACGCCGGCGGCATCCAGATCCATAACCGGTTTGTCTACGGCATCCAGATCCATAACCGGTTTCGTCTTTACGGTCATGGTCACCGGAGAGACCGTATCCCGGAGGAGTGTCACCGCAAAACCGTGTATTTCCGGTATCGCTTCGATTGCATAGTCCTCAGTGCCAAGTGCTTTCCCGTCTGAAACGACCGTTACCTCATCCTCCAGCCAGACGGAATTGTCGCTGTAGGTATCATGGATCACGGTACCCTCCGGAAATTTTGCACCATTTGTGGTCTTTGCGGTAATCTCCCAGACCGCGGCTCCTCTCGAGTCCCGGAAGGAAAATTCCTTTGATATCTTTATCTGCTCCTTCTTATCCAGAACAGGCTCCTGAAACTGAAGGGAAATGTCACCGAAGCCCTCAAATGGAAGAACCGTCTCATACACATCCTTACTGCAGATATTGCTCCATTCCACACTCCCCGATACCCGGAAGGAGAACCAGATGTCGCTCACCTCGATGATGTCCTCCTCCGGCTCGTCGTCCGACAGCTGGGAGACCGTGGCCACCGACGGAGATGCCTTCTTCTGCTGTGTTCTCCCGTTCAGCCGCTGAATCTTTTCAACAAAAGAGCGGTTGAACCGCACAGACGCAAAGCTGCCGCGGCTGGCGGTACTGTCAGAAGCCGTGGCCGGCACCGCCTGACGGAAGGTGAAGGTCACGGTTCCTATCACGTGGTTGTTTTCTCCAAGGCGGTCATACAGCTCCGCATTTGTCTCATTTTTCTTCAGGACAAGCTCCAGCGTTTCCTGATTGCCGGAAACCGGAAATACATCCGGCAGCGGAATCTTATATTCCACTCCCGCCGCCAGCGCTCCGCCAAGCAGCGCTTCCGCAATGTCGCCGCTCTGATACGAGGCCGATACGACATACGTTTCCTCCGGGTCCAGATCACTGAATTCATCTCCCGGCGCCGCTTCTTTCCCGTCGAACAGAACGGTGATGTCATCTATATAGCCCAGCAGGGGATACTCTCCCGCCTCCTCTTTCTCTGACGCCCATGCCGTTACCGCAGTCCCCGGCAGCACATACGATACTGTGATGACAACCGTAAGCAGCCATGTAAACGCCCTCTTTAAATACGAATATCCTTTCATCCATTTCCTCCTGTTTCCATTGAAGTCCGGTTTCTGATTATAGGGACGTTCAGTTACAGACCGGTTACAAAACGGGATATTTTCTCCATTTTACTTAAGTCGATATTTTTTTACTCAAATAGATTTGGACGCCGCTTGTGTACACCCTTTTATTCTTGTGCTATACTGCATGTATGAATATCTGTCTGCGGACCGTTACTGTCCGCAGGCCCTTCGATGGGAGGCCGTCATGGCATTAAAACAGAAACGGGAACAGACTATTTTTCAAAAACAGCTGGAAAAAGCGGCAACCAGAAATATTGTTTTCCTGGTTTTCATCGGATGCCTGTTTTTTTCAGCCGCCATTTTCGGGATTAACTATTTAAACACTCGGTTTAATGTGCAGGCACACATTGAATTCCTGTCCAGCACCTTTCAAACGGCTTATTACGCCACGGATTCCTACTTGAACGACACGGAAAATAACTCCGTTTTTACGAAGTGTATCGAGGATGGGACGGATGGCAGCGAGGTGCATTACTCCTTAAGCAAGTACAATGTAGACAGCCCGATCCGCCTGAACTTAATTCTGGCAGACCGGGACCGGAATATCGTCTATACCAGCTACGGCGCCGATGATATGAACCTGCACCGGATCGCATTTAACGGCATTGTCTGCGACAACGCAGCCGAAAATGGCCCGGACCTCTATCACACCGTCTACTATTTTACCGGGGACACCTCGGAATACGTCTTCTCCAAGCCCCTTTACCGCGGCGGCGAACTCATCGGGTTCGTGGGCGCCTATTTAAACGGCCATGACTGGGCCCGGCTGTTTTCCGATTATCAGTACGACAACATCATCACCACCGCAAACGGGGATATCATCTTCTGCTCCCGCGAGGGATTTCTGCCAGAGCGGAATACCAATAAATTCAGAAATGAATCACAGGAGCGCATGGTCTTCCTTCACGGAAACCGGTACCTGCTTTCGTCCCATTTTATGAAGGACGAGGGCGTGTTTCTCTATTCCTTTATCTATTACCCGAAAAATGTGCTCTATCTTACCATCGGTATCCTGACCATCGTGTTTCTGGGCGTGATCTGGTTTATCATGACCTTGAGGCTCTCCAAACTCATGGCGGAAAAGAACGCCCGGTCGGTCGGCATGCTGGCCGATGAGATGAGGATCATACGCCACGGCGACAGCGGCCATGTGATCGAAATCCATACCGGAGATGAATTCGAGGAGATCGCCAGCCAGATCAACCGCATGGTTAAGAGCATCAACGATTTGAACACGCGCAACACCGATTTAATCCGTTTAAACAGCATGATCGAGATCAGCAACCTACAGACCCAGATCAATCCTCATTTTATCTATAACACACTGGACACCATCAAGTACCTGATCATGTCGGAGCCCGACAAAGCCGCTCACCTCATCGAGAAATTCACGCATATTCTGCGCTACAGCATCAACAACACGAAGCAGGATGTCATATTGCTTGAGGATATGCGATACATAGAAGACTACCTCTATATCCAGCGGACCCGGTTCGGAGACCGTTTTCTCTGCGAGACCGCCCTTGCGGACGAGTGCATGAGATACCGTGTTCCGAAGCTGCTTTTACAGCCCATCATCGAGAACAGCATTAAATACGGTTTTAAGAAGAAGATGGAAATCCGTGTCGCCATACGCGGATGGTGTGAGGAAGACTACCTCTATCTGAGCGTCGAGGACGACGGCCCAGGCGTTCCCCGCTCCACGCTGGAGACCCTGCGGGCCATGTTAAAATCAGAAGAACTGAAAACTGAGCACAACGGCCTCCAGAATCTGGCCCGGCGCATTGTGCTGGAATACGGGGACAACAGCGAGATGACCATAGACAGCCGGGAAGGGGAATATTTCCGGGTGGATATCAGATTAAAAAATAAGGAGAGGAAACCTTGTACAGTGTAATATTGGTAGAGGATGAGGACATCATCCGAAGAGGAATCAAAAACTCCGTACCGTGGGAGGAATTTAACTGCAGTGTCGTCGGGGAGGCACGAAACGGGGAAGAGGGCGGCGCTCTGATCGCAGAGCGGAACCCGGACATCGTCATAACCGATATCAACATGCCGGTGGAGGACGGACTCCAGATGATCGCCAGGACGAAATGTGCCTATGATTACGTCGCCATCATCCTGACCGGCTACTCCGACTTTGAGTATGCCAGGGAAGCCATCCGAAACGGCGTCTCCTACTACGTTTTAAAACCCCTGGATATGGAGGAAATGAAGGAGGCGCTGGAACGGGCGGCCCTGGAACTGAAAAACATCGGAATTCTCCGCCGTGAGATGGAGGATCGGGAAAAGCTGAAGCATTCCGTTCTGATACCGGAGCCGGACTCCATGGGCGGTATGGACCCGGTCGCCTCTCAGATTCTCGATTTCATCGCCAGAAACTACGATCAGAAGATCGCGCTGGCCGACCTGGAAGAAGAGCTGCATTACTCGGAGCGCTATTTAAACCAGCGGTTCCAGAAGGCGTTAGGCACCACCGTAATCGAGTATCTGAACCGGTACCGCATCCAGAAGGCCCTGGCCATGCTGACGGACGAGGGGAATGCCATTTCCGATATCGGATGGAAATGCGGGATCGGGGACTATAAGTATTTCAGCTACGTCTTCAAGAAATACATGGGTTGCTCCCCAAAAGAATACCGTATAAAGATTATATAAAGGCATTTGAACTTGTACACCGTGGATACATACAAAAATACCGAACAGATCTCTCTGATGTGTTCGGTATTTTTGCTGTTTGTTCGGAAATTCAGGTATTATCTTTTATGCATATTTACTAAAATAGAGATACAAACAACAATCGAAGGAGGATTTACTATGAAAAAAACAATTGCATTGGCAATGGCGCTCACGATGACGGCAGCGGCTCTGGCGGGCTGTTCTTCTTCCTCTTCCACACCGGCGACAACGGCGGCTCCGAAGGCAGAAGCAGGCACCGAGGCGGCGGGCGATACAAAGGCGGCAGAGCCTGAAGCGAAAAAGGGCGGCGGCAAGCTGGTGGTTTACTCTCCCAACTCCGAAGGACTCATGAACGCGACAATCCCGCTGTTTGAAGAAAAGTACGGCGTTGACGTGGAAGTGATCCAGGCCGGCACCGGAGAACTGGTCAAGAGAATCCAGTCCGAGAAAAATGATCCGTACGCCGACGTACTCTTCGGCGGCTCCTGGTCCCTGGCATTTGACAATGAAGACCTCTGGGAACCATACGTATCTCCTAACGATTCCGGCGTACTCGACGCCTACAAGAATACCTGCGGCTTCATCACTGGCAACGTACTCGACGGCAGCTGCTTAATCGTCAACACCGACTTAATCGGGGATATCAAGGTCGAGGGCTATGCCGATCTGTTAAATCCGGAATTAAAGGGCAAGATCGCAACGGCCGACCCGGCCAACTCCTCCTCCGCATTTGCGCAGCTGACCAACATTCTGCTGGCTATGGGCGGATATGAGGACGACGCAGCCTGGAAATACGTGGAAGATCTCTTTACCAATATCGACGGAAAGATCATCGAGAGCTCCTCAGGTGTATACAAGGGAGTCGCGGACGGCGAGTATCTGGTGGGCCTTTCCTATGAAGATCCGTGCGCGCAGCTTGTAAAGGACGGCGCTCCGGTCAAGATCATCTATCCAAAGGAAGGCAGTGTTTATCTTCCGGCATCCGCAACCATCGTAAAAGGTGCGAAGAACATGGATAATGCAAAGCTGTTTATCGACTTCATAATCAGCGAGGAAGTTCAGAATATCTGGGGAACAACCCTGACCAACCGTCCGGTATTAAAAGACGCGAAAACCAGTGATTTCATGACACCAATGTCTGACATCTATGTAATCGAAGAGGATATCCCGTATGTGAGCGCTCATAAGAAAGAGCTCGTGAACAAGTATACCGATATTTTCACAAGCATAGAGTCATCCAAGTAGAGTAAATGAGAGGGCCGGAGGTTAAAGATGAGTAAAATTATTATAAAAGACGCAGTTAAGAAGTATGGTAATAACACAGTCATCCCGGACTTAAATGCCACCATCAGGGACGGGGAACTCTTTACCCTCCTTGGGCCTTCCGGCTGCGGCAAGACCACACTTCTTCGTATGATCGCTGGATTCAACTCCATTGAGGGCGGTGATATCTATTTCAATGACACCCGCATCAATGATATGGACCCCAGCAAGCGGAATATCGGCATGGTTTTTCAGAACTATGCCATATTCCCCAATATGACGGTACGCGACAACGTTGCTTTTGGTTTAAAAAACAGAAAGATTGAAAAAGAAAAGATTAAGACTGAGACAGATAAATACTTAAATCTGATGCAGATCATGCAGTTTGCCGAGCGTATGCCCAACCAGCTTTCCGGCGGCCAGCAGCAGCGTGTTGCGCTGGCCCGGGCGCTGGTCATCACCCCGGACGTTCTGCTGATGGATGAACCACTGTCAAATCTGGATGCCAAGCTTCGTCTGGAGATGAGAATCGTGATCCGCCACACCCAGAAGGATGTCGGCATCACCACCGTCTATGTCACCCATGATCAGGAGGAGGCGATGGCCATCAGCGATACCATCGCAGTCATGAAGGACGGCGTCATTCAGCACGTCGGCACTCCCAAGGACATATACCAGAGACCAAAGAATGTCTTCGTCGCCACCTTTATCGGCAGAACCAACATCATTCCCGCCCGGGTGGAGAACGGCTCTATCGTTTTCGGCAACGGATACCGGGTGGAGATGGACTGCTTAAAACAGACGGCCGGCCAGGAGGTCTTATGCTCCGTGCGCCCGGAGGAATTCGTCATCTCCCCGGATGGAACAGAGGGCATCTCCGGCGTCGTAAAGGAATATACGTATCTCGGTTTAAATACACACTATTTTGTGGAGACTGACGACGGGCAGAAGACAGTAGAAATCGTCGAGGAGTCTTCCATCGAAGACGAGCTGAAGCCGGGACAGAGGGTACTGCTCCAGGTGAAAAAGCATAAAATCAATATCTTTAACAAGGAAGGCAGTGTAAATCTCGTAAGGAGTGAGGCATTCTATGAAGGATAATAGCAAATTCCGGCTGGACATATGGGGAATCATAACGCTGTGCACCATCGCAGTTTATGCCCTGTTTCTGATTTATCCTATGGCCCACTTAATTCAGCAGTCTGTCATAGATGCCGAAACAGGCCAGTTCTCCATGGCCAACTTTACCAAATTCTTTTCTAAGAGTTACTATTTCAACACCCTGTTCAACAGCTTTAAGGTGTCCATCGCGGCGACGGTTCTGTCCATTGCGATTGGAACGCCGTTAGCCTATATCTTCTCCATTTATAAGATAAAAGGAAAATCTCTGCTGAACATCCTGATCATCGTGGCATCCATGTCCGCACCGTTTATCGGCGCTTACTCCTGGATCCTTCTGTTGGGCAGAAGCGGTGTCATCACTACATTTTTCAAGAATATCGGAATTACCATACCGGATATCTACGGCTTCGGCGGGATCGTGCTCGTCATGACGCTGCAGCTGTTCCCGCTGGTATTCCTCTACGCCAAGGGCGCGCTCAAAAATATCGACAATTCCCTGGTGGAGGCGGCCAACAACCTGGGCTGTTCCGGCATTAAATGCTTTTTCAAGGTTGTCATTCCGTTAATCATGCCAACGCTTCTGGCCGCGGCCCTGCTGGTATTCATGCGTTCCTTCGCGGACTTCGGAACACCGATGCTGATCGGCGAAGGGTACCGGACCTTCCCGGTCGTCCTCTATACGGAGTTTATCAACGAGGTGGGCGGCAACGACGGATTTGCGGCGGCCATCGCGGTTATCGCCATCGTCGTCACCACTGTCGTCTTCCTGGCGCAGAAATACGTGTCCAATAAGAACGCATTTTCCTTAAATGCCCTGCATCCCATCGAGGAGAAGGCGCCCAAAGGGCTGGCCGGCTTCCTGGCTCACGCGGCCTCCTATCTGGTCGTGGGAATCGCGATTCTGCCCCAGATATACGTCAGCTACACCTCATTCAAAAAGACGGAGGGAAAGATCTTCGTCCCCGGCTACTCGCTGGAAAGCTACGCTTCCGCGTTTGGAAAGCTGGGACGGAGTATTCAGAACACGATTATCATCCCGATCTGCGCCCTCGTCATCATAGTCCTGCTGGCGATCATGATCGCCTACTTAGTCGTCCGCAGAAAGAACGCGCTCACCAGCACGGTGGATATCATCTCCATGATTCCTTATATCGTGCCCGGCACCGTTCTCGGTATTGCGCTTCTTACCGGCTTCAATAAAAAGCCTGTCATGTTAAGCGGTACCATGCTGATCATGGTCGTTGCCCTCGTAATCCGGCGGCTTCCATATACGATCCGCTCCTCGGTAGCGATCCTGCAGCAAATTCCGATGAGCATCGAGGAAGCGGCCATCTCCCTCGGCGCATCGAAGATGAAATCATTTTTCAAGGTTACCGTACCCATGATGACGGCCGGAATCGTCTCCGGCGCAATCTTAAGCTGGGTTACCATGATCAGCGAGCTGTCCACGGCCATCATCCTGTATACAGGCAAGACAAAGACACTGACGGTCGCCGTTTACACGGAGGTAGTACGAGGCAACTACGGCATAGCGGCAGCGCTGTCCACCATACTGACGGTTCTAACGGTCGTTTCATTGCTGATCTTCAACCGGGTAAATGGCGGAAAGGATCTGAGCCTGTAGATGACAGACGGTTGTCTGACAGGGTGCCAGGGCGTGCAGAGAGCAGGAATGAATATACAAACAGGCTCCTGGCCTGATGTAAAAATCTAATACCATGACAAAGCCATATAGTTCCCGGCCGGCTCACGAAAATGTGATGAGCTGGCCGGGAACTATTTTTTACCCCTCAGCCGCTCTGCTATGGAAACAGGAGGATTATTTTTGCTTCCGCCGTATTTCCTGCAAACTTTGAATCCGATTCAAACTTGACAGCTCCGTCTTTTTTCGCTATACTGTTATACATATATATAACAGTATAACAGGAGGCCTCTCCATGGATTTTCAAAATGACCAGCCGATCTATATCCAGATCGGAACCTTCATAAAAGAACAAATCATAAACGGAACCATAAAGCCCGGAGAGAAACTGCCTTCCGTGAGGGAATACGCAGTGCTTTTCGAGGTCTCCCCCCTCACGATCCACCGGACTATCCAGTATCTGGAGGCGGAGGGAATCATCGTGACCCGGAAGGGCATCGGCAGCTTTGTCCGACCTGATATACAGGAGAAGCTGTCGGAAGACATGGTAACTGGATTGATACAGGACTTTATAGGCCGCATGAGAAACTGCGGGCTGACAGATGACCAGATCAGAGCTGCGGTTTCACAGGAACTGGAGGGAGGCCCGAAATGAGGGCTGAGGATATGAGGGCTGAGGATATGAGGACTGAGGATATAAGGACTGAGGATATGAGGACTGAGGATATGAGAAAAGATGATATAAGAACTGAGGATATAACAGCGGCATCTACCTGTCTGCTGCGTTTGCAGGATGTCATTAAAAAACGAAATGGCTGGAGGGTCTTGGATCACGCCTCTGTCACGGTCCGGGAAAACCGGATTATCGGAGTCGTGGGTGACAACGGAATCGGAAAGTCCACGCTTTTAAAATTGATGGCTGGTCTGCTCCGGCCGGATGGCGGGCAGATCATCCGCGAGGAAGCACCCCCTTCCTACATTCTTTCAGGGAGTCACTTTTACGAATGGATGACCGCGGACGACTGTGCAGGCTTCTATCGGGATTTTTATCCCGACTTTGATCGGGAACGCGCCCTGATGCTGCTGGAGCAGTCGAAGATCGACCGCAGGACACGGCTCTGCCGCCTTTCCAGGGGAAACCAGGAACGGCTCTGCATGATTCTGGGGCTGTGCAGGAAAAGCCGCCTCTATCTTTTCGACGAGCCCTTTGATGGAATCGACCCGTATTTCAAGAAAGATATGAAGCGCTTCCTCCTGGAGAATATGGCAGACAACAGCTCCATCGTCATGGCGACTCATCTGCTGAAGGATCTGGAGTCTCTGTTCGATGAGGTCATATTCCTCGCTGACGGACGTGTCTGGCAGATGGAAACGGAAGAAATCAGAATGAGGCACCACAAATCCGTGGAACAGTATTATCTGGAGGAGATCAAACATGATTAGAGTATGGAAATCTATAAAATGGCAGCTTCAGGTAGTATTTTATGAGATACGGACAGCGGCGGCATTTTTCATCATTCTGAATGGGCTGCTTTTGATTCTCCCGCTTTCCGCCTGCCGTGTCATCGATAAAAAAGCGGGATTACTCGTCCTGCTCATCAGTATCTGTTACGCAGCTTCCCTGCTTTTGGGACTGTTTTACGGGATGAACCATATGCTGGAAAAGCCGGACGCCCGGCAGAATGAGCTCTGGCGCCTGGCCGAGCCCAATCCATGGCTGCGGATCTTCTCGCGTCTGACTGCGGTCGCGGCGGTCATGGCGTTTTCCCTTTTCAATGGGCAGGCCGGCACCATCCTGATGCAGAAATTCGCGGACGCAAACCATTCCTATTTCAGAATGCAGATGAAGGATGATATTCCCGGCGCTTTCCTGCAGTTCGCGCTGCTGCTTCCGCTCCTTTATCTCTTTTTGACACTGTCTTCCAGCAGGAGGCAGAACGGCCACGGAAAAGCCCTTACGCTGATCGCCGCACTGTTCATCGGCCAGATGGTAAGCGATGCGTTAAAGAGCCTCCCCCTCATAGCCGGTGTCCCGGCAGGAATTGCGCTTCTCTTCTTCCTGCTCTGGCAGTCCGGTAAGCTGGAGGAGGGGAGAGATGTGCCATAAAGTATAATGTTCGAAAAAGTCCCCGCCATTGGCGGGGATATCTCGTACTGCGGATCTGTTAGATTTTAAGGGTCCGGAACCGTTTACCAGATAAAAAAGGCTTTTCCCATTAATCTAAAAACAGCTTCCACAAAGAAGTAATCCGCATAGATTAAATCTGTGCTATTCTTGTCCCCATGGTACTCCACTTTTCCATCCCTGACAATGGAATCCCTGCCGATATCCCAGTCGCAGTGGGATTCGAATACGGCCCGCACCATAGCTTCCCCATGGCGGCGGTAAAGCGCCTGCTCTCCCTCCGGCAGCCAGTCCGCCAGCTCCATAAGACCGCAGGCCGCACAGAGTCCCGCCGATGTATCGATCAACGCCGGGCGCTCCGGCTGGCGAAAATCACAAAGCGGGATATTGCCGTTCAGTGCCACATTTGCTATAAAATAGTGGGCCGCCTGCTTCGCTGTCTCCAAATACCTCTCATCCTTCGTATAGCGGTAGCTCAGCACAAAGCCGTAGATGATCCACGACTGGCCTCTGGACCAGGCGGAATCCGCCGAATACCCTTGCCCAGGCAGAAGCCGTTCCAACTCTCCGGTGCAGGGATCCAGCGCGGCGATATGGCCGCACGATCCATCCCGTCTTACCAGCGTCCTGCGGACAGTGTCCGCATGCCTTACCGCTGCATTATAAAATCTGGGATCCTTCCATTGCTCACTGGCCCAGTAAAGCAGCGGCAGGTTCATCATGGAGTCCACAATAATCCAGCCGGTACAGTCCTCTCCCGGCTCGACGCATTCCGGGTTCCATGCACGGATAAAGCCTCCCCCGGGATTAAAGCGCCCTGCCAGGACGCTGGCCGCCATCAGCCCCCTGTCCCTGGATTTCGCCGATCCGGTCAAACGCCAGTCCGCCACCGCGCTGTGAAGCCACATGAATCCCACATCGTGATGCAGGCCGGTAAATCCATACAATGCCTGATCCAGCTTCTCCTCCGTCTCCGCGGCTGCCATCCGGTATTTTTCTTCCCCGGTGGCGTAGTACATCTGCCAAAGAATCCCCGGCCAGAAACCATTGGTCCACCAGTAAATATCTTTCTCGGCGTAATCCGTTACGTATCTGCCGTTCTCGGTCTGATAGGGAATGCGGCTGCCCCATCTGCCGCACTCTGCCGACAGCTTCTCCTTTATCCTCTCAAATGCCTCAGTTATCCAGGCTTCCATCTCTCTTCCTCCTTGCCGCCAAAAGTGCAATCTGAGCGGCGCTCATCTCCGGGACGCCCCTCTTTCTTCCACCTTTTTATATGTATCCATCATCAGCTCAAACTGAGCCTCTATGCAGGACTTCTGGCTTTTCTCCGGAATCTCATCCGACCTCTGTCTTGTCATACATAGCCACAAGATACGGGTAGTCCTCCTTATACTCGGTCAGAGGCTTCGGGTTCTCTGCATAGCCGATCGCGCGAACGTTCTTTCCGGCCGTATGAGTGAGTGCATCCCCGATGTCTTCCCGGCATCGCCGGATTTCCTTCATAATCGCTTCCACAATATCCGGATACTCGTCATACACATTATGGGTTTCGGAAGGATCCACGGCCAGATGGTAGAGTTCTCTTACTTCCACGCTGTCATCAACCCTGGGCTTCGGCACGGCGGAACTGTCCCGGGTAAGCTCCTCGTCGTCTCTGGATACCCGGGGCTTTGCCACATGAAGCTTCCACTCGCCCGCCCGGGCCGCCTCCAGTGTATTGTGAAGGTAATAAAAAAATACTTTTCGAGCCGATTTCTCTGTATTTCCCAGAATCAGGTCCGATAGGTCCTGGCCATCCAGAATCCGGTCTCCTGGCACCTCCCCGCCGGCAATCTTCGCAAGCGATGGAAGAAGATCCAGTGAACAGATCATCTCGCTGCTGACAGACGGTTTGATTTTCCCCTTCCAATGGGCGATAAACGGCACCCGCAGACCGCCTTCCCAGGTCTCTCCTTTGCCACCGCGCAGGATCCCGTTGCTCTCCCCAAAATCATTTCTCGAACCATTATCGGAGGTAAACAGGATTAGCGTGTTCTCATAGACACCATACTTTTTCAGCGCCTCCACAATCGCCCCCGTGGACCAGTCAACAGCCATGACGCAGGCGCCGTAATCCCCGTTTCTGGATTTTTTCACCAGGTGTTCCGGCGCATAGAGAGGCAAGTGTACGTGCAGATGCCCCAGATAGAGGAAAAAGGGATTCCTTCCGCTTTCCCGGATGAACTCAATGCTTTTCTCCGTGTAGCGTTCCGTCAGGGAGCGCTGGTCCGGCTGCTGTTCGATCACAACCGTTCCGTGGACCAGCGGAAGCGGCGGATAGTTCACATTTTTCTCCGAGATTGCCATGTCATTGCTGTACGGAAGTCCGTAGTAATCATCGAAGCCATGGCTGGTGGGAAGAAATTCTTTTTGATCGCCGCAGTGCCATTTTCCGATGTGCATAGTCCGGTAGCCCGCATTTTTTAACACGTCCGCCATGGTCACCTCATCGGGATGAAGCCCCATACAGTCTCCGGGGAACAGGACGATCTCCCCATGAAACGATCCAAAACCGATTCGTGGCGGATAACAGCCGGTCATCATAGCGCCTCTGGAGGGGGAACAGATCGCAGAAGCCATATAAAAATCGGTAAACCTTCGTCCTCCGGCTGCAAGGGCGTCCAGGCAGGGAGTGTCATTCTTCTCCGAGCCATAGCATCCTAAGTCTCCATAACCTAAATCATCACAATTAATCAGTACAATATTTGGCTGCATAACCAAATTCTCCTTTCCTGTCACAGGGAAGCTTCTGTCTCCATCAGAACGCTCCCGTAAGCCCCTGCATTTTCCCCAGAGCTTCTATAAAGTAAAAATCTCCGTAGATAACGGAGGTGTTGATGTAGCGCTTCTGAGCGTAGTTGACGGTCCCCATTCTCACGATTCCCTGGGTATCATCGCCAAAATCCGCGACATTTGTTATGATATTCTCAAGAATCTTCCCTGCACAACCCGTAAAATATTCTTTTTCCCGGTCTTCCTTTGTGAGCCCGGCAATCTCCAGCATCCCGCTGGCCGCCACACAAGCCGCCGTGGAATCCCTGGCATACCGGTCTTTCTCATCGGAGCAGAAATCCCAGTACGGAATCCCATCCTCCGGCAGGTTTTCGAAAAACCGTTTAGCCATCCGCTCTGCCGTCCGGAGATAACACGCCTCCCCGGTCTCACGGTAAGCAGCGGCAAAGCCATAGACCGCCCAGGCCTGCCCTCTCGACCAGGCCGAATCGGGACTCTTCCCCTGCCCCACAGCCGGCCCCCGATAAGCACCTGTGCCGGCATCAAATTCCACGATGTGAGGCACCGTCGCATCCTCTCTCACGAAATGCGCAAGAACCGTGTCAGTATGTGCGCGTGCAATCTGCGCATAGCGGGGATCGTTCAGTTCCCTGGACGCCCAATAGAGAAGCGGCAGGTTCATCAGGCAGTCAATAATGGCCAGTCCCTGGCTGTTCTCCCTGTTTTCCTCATTCCAGGCCCGGATGAAACGCCCATTTAAATTAAAACGGGAGGCCAGGATGGCGGCCGCCTTCAGCCCGCGCACTCTTGATTCTTCCCGGCCTGTCAGCCGATAATCGAGGACTGCGGTAGGCAGCCACATGAATCCCACATCGTGATGCAGCTTCGTAAATTCGTTCAGCGGCACGTCCTGGGCCTCCTCTATGGCACGGGCCAGTTCACGCAGCGGCTCCTTTTTCAGCGCCCGGTAGGCCAGCCAGAGCTGACCGCCCCAGAAGCCGCCGGTCCAGTAATCCGGCTCCTCCCGATTATACTCCCGCTCGCCGTCGGGGACAGCCTGGGGGAATGCCAGGCCAATCCGGCCACTGTTTCGTTCTACTTTAGCAGCAGCGTCATTGTATGCCTCTATAAAAATTTTATCTGTCATAACTAATCCCTGTTTTCTTTCTCCCTGTTCTTCTTAAACTGATACGGAGTAATTCCGTACTCCTCCTTAAATACCTTGATGAAATACTGGGCAGAGCTGTACCCAAGCTGTTCCGCAACCGCATTGATATTCAGTCCCCGGTCCATCAGTTCGATGGCTCTCCCCAGCTTCTGTTCCCTGATATATTCGGCATAGCCTTTCCCCATAATCTGCCGGAACATCCGACTGACCGCGTCCGGGCGCATGTGAAGCTCATCCGCCAGATACTCCAGAGACACATTTTCCAGATTTTCATCGATGATACGGATCATTTTATCCTTTAAATCAATACCTCCGGCATTTTTCTTCTGCTGTACATTTTTTAACAGGATCTCGCATATGTCGTTTCCCCATTGGTGAAACGTATCGATATCGCGAATCTGTTTGTAATGCTCCCGGATATCATAACCGAACACCACCCACATATCCATCTGGTACTGCTGGATCGTCTGATAAAACAGCGTCACCAGATCACGCAGCGTGGAGCTGCAGTAATCAATCGTATAGCCTCCGTTCTGGAACGAATAGATCAGGCCTTCCATGCGGATTTTAAAATCCAGAAAATCTTCATTTTTAATATCCTTTTCCATAAGTTCAAACAGCTTTAAATGGCTTCCCGTATTTTTTCGTTTGTCCGGCTTAAGCAGTTCATAGCTCAGATACTTTTCCTGCCGGTAGATATAGCGGTACCTTGAGGCTTCTGCCGCCGTCCTGTAGCTCCTGCTGACGCCATCTCCTCCCGCCGGGCAAGGCAGGCCTGCGGCGACATGGCAGTCGGTGAATATCTCATCTATTTCCTTTAAAAACTGTTCCGAATCTTCTTTTAAATACGTTCCATCACCCAAGAACACCGCCACCAGGTTATCGCTGTCCATGGTGGTAAAAAGTATATTGTAGCGTCTCTGACCAGGCTCGTACCTCTGCTGCAGGCTTTCAACGGACAGGCCTCCCGCCTCCCGCTCCGAAAGCTGGATCAGGAATATGCACACAGTATCACCCGACAGATACTCCTTTAAAAGCCCGGAATCCTTATCCCGCCTTTTGTTCAGAATTATAGAACGGATGGCTCCCTGAAATACCAGAGACTTGGAAGAATCGATCGACTTATGGAGACTGCTTATCTCCCTTGTCAGCACTCGCAGTGAGGCGTCAAAGCTTCTGTTATCCTGCCCTGCGTCAATTCCTGCCTGCCGTGACGCGTCCTGTACCCGTTTCCGGTATGCGGCGTGATTGGAATAAGAGATCATAATCAGAACCAGCAGGTTAAAGCCAATGGAGATTAAGTATCCCATAATAAATACACGCTTTGTGGCATTGTATTCCCGATAGAAGCTGTTGTCCGCGATCCGGTACAGATATCGAAGTCCCGTGTCCGGGGACACCGTGTGAAATACAGTAATCAGATCACCGCTGACATTTAAGGAAACGGGAGGCCCCTCTTCCTCGAAGGTTACCCCCTGTCTGCCTGCTTCCGCCATGACGGCCCCCGCCGACATCCGTTCCTCCGCATAGAGCAGGGTGTCATAGATCACCTCCCCGTCCTTTGCCATTACCGCCAGGGAGCCTTCCTGCTCCTGTATATATTCCCCAAAGGCAGACTGGGCGATATGAACCGCCATATAGATGGACTTTCCCTGCCATTTGGGCTGTGTTACCTTTGCTGCGTAGGTGATGACTGGTTCATCCACCGCGTAGGGAGCGGCCGGGCGTCTTATAAAGCCCCTGGTTATCCCCTGCTGCTCCATCTGAGAGAGCCACGGAATATAGTGTTTTTTCTTATCCTCTGTCTCTGGAAAATGAACCTTGCCAAAACCAGTTACCACGGTTCCCGTTCCCTCATAGTACAGATCCATACTCACCACGTAAGGGTGCTGCTTCTGAATCCGCCGCATCGCAGAAGCCAGAGCCGTGATCTTCGATGCGGAGCCGGTTATTTCATGCTCCTGGGGATATAACAGATCCCCATTCTCCTCAATCGCGGAAAAATAGAGCTGCGGGATATGGAGCACCGGCAGTATGATCTGCCGGTCCACATTTTTAAATGCCAGATCTGTCATCTGGCTGTTGTAGTTTAAAAAGCTTTTTAAGTAAGCGTTGTTGCTCATCCGGTGAAACACAAAATAATTGAAACAGGAGACTATGATGATACTGAATAAATTGAGCCATAAAATCACTACAAATACCGATGATGAAAATCGCTTTTCCTTTACAGCCCACTTATGTTTCATAGTCTCCTCCTCGTTAAAACCCGTCTATTTACTTCTGCTCAGCTAAAGTATAACACAATCCCTACCCTTTGACAGAGCCGACAATCATTCCCTTTACAAAATATTTCTGGAGGAATGGGTAGGTACACACGATCGGGATCAGGGACAGAACCAGCGCAGCCATTTTCATCGTCTCCGTGTGGACGACCACATCTATGGCAGTCTCCATGTCCGCCGTCTGGCCATTAGCCAGAATCGTCTGGAGCACATACTGGAGCACATAAAGGCTCTTTTTGGAGACATACAGCATATTGTCCATCCATGAATTCCAGTGCTGCACACAGTACCACAGCGAGATGGTCGCCATCACCGGTGTGGACAGCGGAAAATACACCTTAAACAGCACCTGCAGATTGGTGGCTCCATCGATCTTGGCTGATTCCTCCAGCGCCGGCGGAATGCCCATGAAGAAATTTCTCGTAATGATAAGCGCAAATCCAGTCATCAGGCAAGGCAGGATATACACCATAAAATGATTGGTCAGGTGGATATTCTTGATCAGCAGGTATTTGGGAATCATGCCGCCAGAGAAGTACATAGTAAATACCACAAACATCATCAGCCCTCTGCGGTACGGCAGATTCGTTTTTGCCAGAGGGTAGGCCGTCAAAACCGTAACCAGAACACCGGCCGCCGTACCGATCACAGTCCTCACGATTGTGACCAGATAGCTACGCCAGAAGTTGGGATCCGTGGAAATCTGTTCATACCCTGAAAAATCAAACTTTAATGGAATTAAGTGGAAGCCTGTGGCATTGACCACCGAGGCCGGACTCATGGAAATTGTGATTACCTGCATAAATGGAAGCAGGATTGAAACCATCAGAAACAGGGCAAATACGTATGCCACTCCATCTACCAGCCAGTCCTCTGCAGTTCTTTTCCGCTTCCTGTTCTTCTTATTCATAACCGGCCTCCTTACCACAATGCATAGTCGTTCGTCCTGCGCGCGACGTAGTTCGTCAGCATCACGAGAAGAAACGAGATAATATTTTTAAATAAGTCTACCGCCGTCGTAAAGCTGTACTGCATGTTCTGAATACCCATGCGGTATACAAAGGTCGAGATCACATCTCCTACCCCGTAGGTGGTTGGCGTTAAAAAGTTGTAGACCTGTTCAAAACTGTCATTTAAGATCTTTCCAGACTCCATGATCAGCATGACCGTCACGATCGGAACCAGGGCCGGAAAGGTGATGTGCAGAATTTTCCGGATCCTGCCCGCACCGTCCATCTCGGCCGCCTCATAGAGGGAGGGATCGATCGCCGTCACAGCCGCCAGATAGACGATGGAGCCCCAGCCGATGGACTTCCACATATCGGAAGCCACCAGCACGCCCCGGAAATACTTCGGTTCCGCCACAAAGAACACGGAATTGAATCCCAAATTCTGCAGAAGGATATTCACCGGTCCCCTGGAAGGCGATAAAAACTCAATGATGATGCCGGATACCACAACCCAGGAGATAAAATGCGGCAGATAAGAGACGGACTGGGCAATCTTTTTAAACCTTACGCTTTTAATCTCATTTAGAACCAGACACAGAAAGATAGGTGCCGGGAAACAGATTAATAATTTGTACACGCTGATAATCAGCGTATTTTTTAACACGGATATGAAAAACGGGTTGGAAAACAGGCTTTTAAAATGCTTGAGCCCCACAAACGCGCTCCCGCTGATTCCCTTTAACGGGTAGTAATCCTGAAATGCAATTACCAGCCCGTACATCGGCCCATAACAGAAGATTAAAAAGAACAGAAATCCCGGAATCAGCATGATGTAATACTCCCTGTACTGCATTAAATTCTTAAGCAGTCCTTTCTTCTTTCCGCCGGCCACACTCTTCGATGACGCCATCGCTTTACCTCCTGACATGCTGCTCTCCTATTTCTGCATGGAAGCCAGGTTCTCGGCATAGACCTTCTGAACCGCCTTCTCTGCTGCTTCTCCGCCGGCCTTCTTAAACGCTTCTACAAAGGTGTCAAAATAGTCCAGAGGCTTTTCGCCGGTAATGATGTCAAAATATGCCTGCTCGGTCAGAGTATCCAGGGTTGCCACGACATTGGAGAATTCCTCGGTTGCCGGAGTGTTGAAGCGGTAGTAGCCGTTTCCGGTAATACTCTTGCCAAACGCTGTTTTTTCCGGGTTCATTTCCTTTGCATAAAGGACCGTATCGTCGAAGTCCACCTGCAGTACTCCTTCCTTGCGCAGATCCGTGCCGTCGATCAGCCGGATTCTTCCGTGCTCAGTATTCTTAAAATGCTTTCCTTCCAGACCGTAGTTGGATAATTCCATAAAATCCGGATCAGAATAATAGGCATCCAGCATAGCCAGAAATGCATCTACCTTTCTTGGATCAGAAACAGCCTGAGTGGTCAGACAGGTCAGATGGCCCACCTTGGACCATGCCTCGGTACCGGATTTTCCTTCCGGACCGACAGGAGCCGGACCCGCCACAATGTTAGCCTCGGGATTCACTGCCTTCATTTCTTTCAGACAGATTCCCCAGTTATCCTGATCGCTGGTATCCTCGCTATATGCAAAATAATGGCGTGGCTGAGCGGAAGTCAGACCAATCTGCCCGTTCATAAATGGATGGGACAGCCAGCTGTAGCCTCCATGATTCTCACCTGTAATAAACTCCTTATCAATGATTCCTTTTTCATACCAGCGGTGCAGCACCTCCAGGGCCTGCTTGGCTTCCGGGCGGATATACGGGAAAAACGGGATATTATCTTCGCCCAGCTGCATCTCTTCCACAACAAATCCCGGAGTATTTCCGGTTACGCAGCGGAGTCCAAACGCTCCGAAGACCGCGCCAAATGAACGCTCCGCCATACCGGCAGTGTCTTTCTTTCCATTTCCGTCAGGGTCCTGTTCTACAAACGCAGTCAGTACCTCCTCATACTCTTCCAGTGTCTCTGGAACGTCTAATCCCAGCTTATCCAGCCAGTCCTTATTCCAGAACATGGCCATTGGGATCACGTTCATCGGATTTCCCACACCGTAGTTCTTTCCTTTATAAATCATAGTGCTCCAGAGGGAGCCGTCGTCGTTTGCATCCGCACACTTTGCAAAATTCGGCGCTTTTTCCCGGATCAGCTCAATGGGCAGCTCCCCTATAATGCCGCCCTCCACATAAGTAGCCAGCTGAGCGGGTGTATCAACCACCAGCGCGTCCGGCATCTCTCCGCCTGCAAACTTGACATTTAAATTCTGTTCAAAATTATTGGCATCTACATAGAAGCCTTTCATATCAATATTAAAACGGTCCTCAATCATTTTGACTACTCCGGCGTTATCATCTACCTCCGCTGAGGTGCGGCTGTATAAAAATGACATCTGTACCGGTTCTTCCTTACTGTCCCCCGCAGTGGTTCCCTCCTTCGCTGCTTCTGTGGTGCTTCCATTCTTAGTAGTTTCTGCTGCAGAACCCGTCTGCGCTGATTTATCGGAACCGCATCCGGCGAGAAGGCCTGCTGCCATCGCTGCTGTTAATGCAGCCGCCGTCCATCTTTTCCATCCTCTTTTCATCATTCTTGATCCTTTCTTGCTTTCTTAATTAGGTATTAAGCTCTGGTACCTCATACCGGTCCCGCCTGGCGCCTTTCTCATGAACGGGTTTTGTACGTCGTGTACCGTTAATGTGAGGATAGCACATCACCTCAGAACCGGCAATCCATAAAAAATTGCAAAATAACAATTTTTTGCAGGACCAAAAAACCGCTGTTTTTCTTGTCATTTTCTCTGAATCTTCCGTAAATGCAGGCATTTCTCCCCTGCATTTCCCTCTTCCACAACAAGAAACTATCATCCCCCAAGAATGTGACATTGAAGCTTTCGGCAGGCTTTTCTATACTGATTGTATTAAACACAGAGGAGGATTTTTTATGATCGCCATACCAACTATAGAAAAAGCAGTGAGTGATGAAGAGGTTTTTTCTGCATTCCGCCTTGAGACGCCGGAACTCTCACCCGTACGGCAGGCACTGGAATCCGGAGATAATGCACGGGCGAAAAAAGAGCTTGTACAATACTTCCAGGACCGCACCAATGTCCGGTATCTCTTTGACTACAGACAGGAGCCCTTACAGAAGATTGACATGGACCGGACTCCCTATTTCTTCCAGGCCTCTCTTGGCTTTGGCGGAAGCGTGAAGGATTTTACCCTGTTTGCAGGAAAAAAAATGATGCAGAACATCTATGTAAGACCGGGACGGGAACGGGCCGAAGTCGATCTGGGAAAACATTATGAAAATCTGCCCCATTTTTCCTTCCTGAATGATCAGGGAAAGACACACCGGACCCTTCACGATATCTTCGTCCGCGGACAATTTTTTGAATATTTAACCGTTCTCTACCATGAAACCGGAGACCGGGAGGTTCTTGATAAAATAGAAGAAGTACTTACCATGTTCTTCGAGCAATACGCCATTGAAATAGAAAACACGGCTCCTAATGCCAACAACTTCGTCTTCACCCAGGATCGTGATGTGATGAGCGTAGGCTGGCTGACTTTTTCCTATATCAGTCTCCTCTACACCCGGGTTCCTTACGAACTGCCTTATGAACTGGCCTTTGAACTCATCCGCCGGATCTGGTTTCTGGGCGTTCAGTTCAGGCGTTTCGATACCGATACTTATCGTGGATTTAACCATCATATGTGGGAACGCGGTCTGGTACCTTTCATGCTGGGAAGCCTGTTTCCGGAGATTCCCGCCTTTGCAGAGATGAAGAGCCGGGGGGCCAAAATCGTATGCCGCCATGTCAAAGAAGATTACAACGAATACGGCGGATACAATGAGCACTCCATCTCCTACTGGTCCGGTGCTTCGCTGGGTGAGATGATCTGCCGCGGCATCTATCTGGCACTGGTAAACAAAGAATCCCTTTTGGATCACGACGCCATGACCAGAATTGAAAATACCTTCCATATTCTCTCCGAAATCTGCCCGCCCGGCGCCTATTATCCCAGCCTCGGTGACAATGGCGGGGCCATGGTGAACCCGGTCCTTCAATTGGGAGTGGATGCCTGCGGCAGTGAGTGCTGCAAGGAGCTCTTAAACCTTCGAAAAGGCCTGTACAGTACTGATCCCGCCTCTCTCTCGCTGGATTACTGCAATGACAAAACAGGATTCGTATGCACCAGAAATTCCTTTAGCGAGACCGGAACCTATATCCTGATGTCCGCCAAAACCTCATGTGGAAATTCCGGTCATAACCATATGGATCTGCTCTCCCTGTTCCTCACCTTCCATGGACAGGAATTTATCGGAGAACCTCATGCCCGCCAGCTCTATCACAACATTCGGATGGGAAGCCCCATGAGAGGCTATCTCTACAACATGGGTTCCCACAACACGGTCCTGGCCTATGAGCGGCCGGTGCAGCCGGACGAGATGTACGCCAAATGGTACGGCGTCTACCGCCCCGATTCCCCGGTAAACGGCTTTTCTTCCTCAGAGGACGGTTGTTTTGCCAGCGCCTTCCACGACGCCTACACCAACTGCCGCCACCAGAGAAGCTTACTCTTCCACCGCCGAAAGGGCTTATTGGTCCGGGACACGATCGAGCGGGCTACCCGCCTTCCCAATCCCCATATCCAGCGGTGGAATCTCTTCCCGGATGTGACATTTTCACGGCCGGATGAAGGGTCTGTCCTCCTGGAAAAGAACGGTGTTCGGATTCTGGCAGTCTGGTCCGGCAATCCGGATATCCGGGTCTACAGAAACACAACCCTCTGCCCTGAATTTATCGCGGAAGAAGAGAAGCTCTCCACCATCATAGATGCCTGCTTCCGCGTTGCACCCGATGCCAAACCGGACGTGAACACCGTAAGCCAGGATGTCTGCTTTCTGGATGTCACAGATATGGTACTGAAGAAGGAAGCGGTCGAAGAGATTCGAAAGGAGATGGCGCGTATTCAGGACTTATCAGCTCTGGATTCCGCTTTATGTCAGTTTCCCGATACCAACACGTTATGTTGAAAGGCAGGTAAAGCATGAATTCTCTGTTCTCTAATAACAGTCCTCTCTGGAATATAACCAACAAGATTCTAAATTTCCTGTGGCTGAGCCTTCTGTGGTTTCTCTGCAGCCTTCCGGTTATTACCGTCGGTGCGTCCACAGCAGCCCTCTATCAGGTTATGTTAAAATACGTTCGAAACGAGGAAGGCTATCTGACCACCTCCTACTTCCGCGCCTTTCGCCGGAATTTCAGGCAGGCGACGGCAGTCTGGCTTCTGCTCTTGCCTGCCGGACTCCTTCTCACCATCAATTTCGTTCTTTATAACCGCCTGGAACAGGAAGGAACTGCCGGCTTTTTATTCATGATCCTGGGATTTGGCGTATCATTGTCCTTTGCATTTATGAATCTGTACGTCTACGCGGTTCTGGCGAAATTCCAGAATACCCTGTTCAGAATTATCACCAATTCCTGGATTATGGCACTTTACCACTGGCCTACCAGCGTACTGATGCTTGCGATCACACTGCTCATCCTGGCGTCTGGTTTCCTGATCTTCCCACCATTGCTGTTCTGCGCTCCGGCTGTGATCTGCTATCTGAATACGAAGCAGCTGACCCGTATTTTTGAAAAGTATACGGCAACCGCTTAATCTTAGAAAACTGAATATGCCTTTATACATAAAGAATCCCCCTGGTTCATTTATTTAGAACCAGGGGGATTCTTTGTTTCGCAATGACCTCTTATCCGCCATTCATTATTTAGTTATCTGGCGCCCATTTTACGCTCTGGTATCTCTTCTTAAGATCAATAGCCCCGCTCTACAGCGCCCTGTTATTCTTCCGATACTCCTTCGGCGACATCTGGTACCGCGCCTTAAAAATCCGATAGAAATAACTGGTATTGTCATATCCCACCGCCAGAGCCACATCCGCCACTGCCAGTCTCGTATTTAAAAGCAGGAACGCGGCCTGGTTCAGCCGTTTGATCTGCAAAAGTTCCTTGTACGTCCTTCCGGTCAGCCGTTTCACCATCCGGCTCAGCCAGTAGATATCGTATCCCAGCATGGAGGACAGCTCCGTCAGTTCTCCATCCCGGTAGTTCTCGTCGATATATCCCAGCACCTGGAAGATCAGCCTCTGATCGAAGCCCTCCCGGGTGTGGCTGATCTTATCTGTATAGTGCATCAGCTGAAGAAACAGGAGCCCCATGGTGACCTGGTTGATGCTCCGCTTATTAGGCTGGTCATTGAGCAGTGTCCAGACCATGTTTTCCACCAGATTCTGCACCGGGAGCACATCAGCCACCTTGAAATGCAGAAAGCTGGCGTACCGGGTGTCATTGCACAAGCAGCCCACCAGGAAATCCCGCAGCAGATTTTCCTCCTCCCCCATCATCTCAAAGGCAGTATCAAAAAACTCCGGCAAAATGATGAAGTTCACAGCGACATCTCCCTCTCCGGCAGGCAGAATCTCCTGGGTGGCATGCTGGTTTAAAAAGAGCAGCTCGCCGGTTCTTAAGATAACCGTCTCCCCGTCGATCATGTGGGTCGTCTCCCCCTTGCACATATAGATCACTTCAATGTAGTTGTGTTTGTGTTTCGGGAAGTGAACGAACCGGGTATGAGGCCGGATTCGGATCAGCTTGCCGTGCTCCAGCATCTTCCCGCTGTCAATATGGAAAGCCTCCCTCACCTCCGTTCGGCGGGAAGTAATAAGCTCATCGCCCTTTGTGTACCTTGTCCTGTCAATCTCTGTGCGCCCGTTTAAGATTTCCCGCTCTTCTTCCGTGATCACACTGAGACGTTCCAGCATTTCCTGATTCACTGCACCGCCCCTCTCTTCTCTAGTGCCTCCGGACTTAAATGCGTACTGCATAGTACGTATTTAGGTCCGGCGGTACTAGTATAACGTATTGTAAGTCCTTGTGTGGACAGCGGGTGCTATATGCACAAGGACTTATGATACGTTATACTAATGCTGCATTTTTCGCGGCTCATAGTTCTTCCGCTACTCTCCCCACTCAATCATATTCTTCCAGCGCACTTCCTCCATGGCATCGGCCTCCACCACATAGGCGTGGACATCGTCCGTATCGGCCATCAGCCGAAAGACAGGCGTTCCATCATCGGATGTATCGGAAATCCACCTTGCGTCCGGAACAATCACCCCATTTTCCACTGTCATGGTCCACGAAGTCGATTCCCCATCCCCGTTGACGCTGGTATAGGAGATCTCTCCCTCCATCAGGTCGTCTGCAAAGTTTCCTTTCTTCACCGTTTTTTTCGCCCCGTCTCCGGTCACGCCTTCATAGTAATCGTATCCGCACTCTCCGGCGCCGTCCATGACGCCATCCGTCCACGTACCGACGGAATAATCGTAGCGGACTCCCTCATCCAGCGTAATCGCCTGAAGGGCCACACACTGGCCAGACGGCTTACCGTCCTTAAAATCGCCGTAGAAGATGGTTCCCGCACGCTGAAACACGAGGCCGTGGCCATCCGCCTCGTCCTTCATCACGCCGCCGGTATGCGGATCAGCCCCCTGGGCGTCGACCTGCGAGGAATACAGACACGTCTCATCCGCCAGCTTTCCAAAAAATAAATCCTGAAATGCCGTATCATTTTCGTTCAGTACTCTCGCAGCGCCCTCCAAATCATTGGCGTGCATCTTCCCCTCCAGCAGATTTAAAAGCTGCTCCTCTGTATAAGTGAGCGAAATCTCGTGAACCGCAGTCTCTTCCATCTTCGATTCCTCGATGGATTCCTGTACCTCTTTGCTGGCAATCTCACTTTCGACCTGATGGATGGATTCCTCCATGCTGGCCTTTAAGTAACCGGATATCCGGACATTTCCAAGAATAGTTTAATAGATTTTCGATTATCTCTTTAGAAGTTCTTAAATGCCGGTATAGCCCGTAACTTCGGGCTTTTCCGGCGTTTTTCATATCGGAAGAACCTCACAAATACTTTTATAACCCCTTGTGTTTTCACGGTCAAAAGTAGTAGAAGAAGTAGTAAAATACCTGTCTACTACTAAGCGGCAGCTTCGGTTTTCTCCGTGTTTACCACTTTGATTTCCGTCTTGGCTTCCAGTCTGTCCATTTCCTCCTGTGCGGAATGGAATGTGGCGTGGGCGTAATAGTTCAGCGTCATAATGATGTTGGAATGGCCCATGATATATTGTAGTGCTTTTGGGTTCATTCCCGCATTTGCCATTCTGGTGCAGAACGTGTGCCGCATGGTGTGGGGCGTCATTACTGACGGCAACGGCTCCTTGTGACACTTGTTAAACTTCTTGGCAAGACACTTAAACATGGCGTCATAATGTACCGCTACTTTCGGCAGGCCGTCCCGGTTCAGGAATAGGAAATTACTATACCCATCCACCTGTATTGCCTTGCCGCCCCTGCGGTTCTTCAACACGCGCTGGAACGCCTCATAAGCTGCTGCGCTCATTGGCACTTGACGAAATCCGCTGTCTGTCTTGGGCGTTTCGATATAGTAGCCGTCCTCCGTGCTTCTCAAAAGCTGGTGGTCTACATGGATAAAACGCTTTTCAAAATTCAGATCAGCAGGGGTCAGGCCGCAGAGTTCAGAAATCCGAAGTCCTGTTTCCAGCAGGATAACCACCTCGTCATAATACTTGGAATAGATGGTATCATCCTGTATGAATTTCAGGAGTTCTTTTTCCTGTGCGGGGGTCAGAGGAACCTTTGGCTCGGTGTCGTCGTTGATTACTTCATTGATCTGGAAGTCAAAGGGATTTTTGCGGAGGTAATCATCCTGAATCGCCATATAGAAGATGGCTTTCAGGGAACGCTTGCTATTGCAGATGGTCGTGTAAGCAACACCCTTTTCCTGCATACGCAAAGCCCATTCTTTCGCGTCGGACAGCTTCACGCTGTCAATGCTGGCCGCCCCCAGCTTATCTTCTTCTAAAAGTTTCATTAGCTGCTGGCGGCTCTTTTGGGTTCCCCGCTTCACATTTCCCCGCTGCCGGATGTACTTGGCATAAAGCTGGCAGACCGTCATTTTCTTGCCGATGGTGTCTATCCCGTCGTCAAGGTCTTTCTGTATCTGCTTGATTTTCTCGCGGAGTGAAATATCCGCCCGCTTCCCGGCAGGGATTTTGTCTGTGGGTACTAACTTCCATGAGTAAACAAACTTCTGTTCCCCAAAGGTGTCCGTATATTTGTAAGCGTATCTTCCGTCTGGTCGCTGGCTCTCTCCAGATTTCAAAAGGCGGCCCTTGCTGTCCCGTCTTTTTACATCTCGTTCCTGTTTTGGCATTTCGTCATGCTCCTTTCCATGACGGAAAGAGCCTTGACACGCTCTAAGGATATTATAGCATAGTCAAGGCTCTTTTTCACTAGATTGTGTCCAGAGAATCAATGATTTTTTCAAACTTTTGCCGTTTGATCTGGATGCGGTTGCCGTTCAAAATCACCCAGCCAGCGGATGGGTTTTCCTCGGCAAGCCGACGCAGTTTGTTTTCTCCAATGCGAAAATATTTCGACGCTTCCTCAATGGTAAGCGTATACTTTTCCCAAATAGGCACATCGTTATTACTCATAATGCGGCCCCCTTTCTGTTTAAAACAAAGGTTTCTTGTGAATGTGGGCAAAACACGGACGGCTGGCGGCCCAGCTCCACGGGACTTTCACCCCCGCGTGGTTTTCACGCGGCCCTACCCATTGCCTGCGACGCTTTTAACGCTCGGACTGTGGCTGTAAGGGAGTATCATTGTCCTGCCTACACGTCGTCGCCCATAAGCAGCCACGCTTATGTTGCGGCTGGGTGGTGATCGCTCCGCTGTTTTCGTAGAAATCAGCATCATGGCGCAACCGCCGTCCGGCTCGATGCAGACAGAATGTGTCCGTATGCCCTATGACGCACCGCCATTGTCCTGCGGGCGTATTTGTCAAGGTGCATCCATCAGCCACCAGGTCAGCGGAAATGCGGAAAGGGATGAGTAAAACATTTCCGTTCCCGTGGCCGGGCCGTTACTTCAAAGCAACGATGATGGAATGAATGAGCTTGAGTTCCAAACGGTGCTTCATATACTCGTCCACGCACACATAAGGGATGTCGCTGCTATCGTACAAGGTGCGGGTACAGAGCTTGTTTATGTAGCCCGCATAGTACCGCAGCACTTGTTCCATAGCCATTGCGTCCCCAGCGTGGGCAGCTTCCATCACCGAAAGGGGCAGAAGCTCTCTGCCGTTGAATGTGGGTTCCTTCATCCGCGTTTCCCTCCCTCTGGCATGAGCGCCATCAATTTCAAACGCAACTGTTTCAGGGTGCTTGTCCTGTGGCGCTGTACGGCGCTGCGGGACATTCCCATGAGGCTTGCGATTTCTCCGTCTGCCAAATCCAAAACACAGTGCAAAATCAAAATGCTTTGTTCCTGTTGTGGCAGGCTGGCGAATGCCTCGGCTACAAGCTCGTTGTCAATGGGCAAATCATATCCATGCGACGAAAAAACGTAGCTATCGCTGGGGTAATAATCTACCGTGGAGAGCTTTTCCAGTTCTTCCGGAGTCAGGCATTCAAACGACTTTTCACGGTCGCGCTGCCGTCCCATCTCACGCAGATAATCTTTGGCCTCATTGCGGAGTACCGCCTTGCAAAATGCGTCATAGCGGTGCCGTAGGATAAAGTCATTGCGGGGGATTGTATCCATCTTCTCACCCCCTTTCTGTGGGTGATTTTGGTGGTTATCTCCCTTTCCGCCAAAGTTACTTTTGAAAGGCCACCAGCTACCCGCTAAACGCCACTTTTTTAAACATTTTTTGAAAAAGTGTGGGGCCGGTGGTACGGGACGCAGGAAATAACAAAATTCGCCCGGAAGGGCATAAACCCTCCGGGCGAACATAAAAATAGTAAAATATTTTACTGCATGGTATAATGCATAGTTCCGGCCGCATTTCCGAATGGCCGGGGGATGGCTTTTTTTAACGGTACTACTCCCATTTCCGGTGGTCGCTCTCCCGTTCTACACATGACAGCTTCCTCCTAGAGCCGCCAATCACGCCAGTGTCAGGACGCCATTTCCAATAGAAGGCGAAGAAACGGCAGACTTGGTCTTGAACCGCCGAAGATTAAGGAATCCATTTTACGCGCAGGAAAGCCTCTGTCCCTGCAACGTTTTTTCTTTGCCTATTGGGCGGTGAAGCGTGTTTCGTGTGATTCACTTCCTATTGGTCGGCTGTTTCTTTTAACCGTTCAAAAGATTCCCTACTAATAACGTGTTCCAACCGACAGGCATCGGCTTCTGCAATTTTAGGATCAACGCCTGCGGCTATGAGCTGTTCCATGAAAAAGCAATGGCGCTCATAGATTTTTACGGCCACTTCTCGACCAATGTCTGTTAGATGCAGATAGTGTTCTTCATCCATTGTCAGAAAGCCGCCCTCACGCAAAATGCCTACTGCATGGCACACGCTGGGTTTTGACACCTCCATGTGCCGGGCTACATCTACGGAACGCACCATGCCTATTCTCTTATGCAGAACGAGGATAGCTTCCAAGTAGTCCTCCCCGGATGCATGAAGTTTCATCTCAGCCTCCTAGTACAAAAATTATACGGCCCAACTAAGGCTTTCCTGCTGAATATGAAATAACTTATGGTATAGACCGTTCTTCTTCATTAGTTCCTCATGAGTGCCTTGCTCAACCAACTTACCATTATCCAGGACAATGATCTGGTCAGTATCCACCACAGTGCGGAGCCGATGAGCAATCATAATAACCGTCTTACCCTCTACCAGTTTTGCAATAGCACGCTGAATCAAAACCTCGTTCTCTGGGTCAAGGGACGCTGTTGCCTCATCAAGCAGAATAATAGGTGCGTCCTTCAAAAGCGCGCGGGCAATGGAAATCCGCTGACGCTCACCACCGGAAAGAGTGCTGCCGTTCTCTCCAAGGACAGTCTGATAACCGTCTGGCAATCGCTGGATAAATTCGTCACAGTATGCCGCCTTTGCCGCCGCCATGACCTGCTCCTCGGTAGCGTTCATGTTGCCTACACGGATATTGTTAAAAACAGTATCATTGAACAGGGTCACATCCTGGAATACAAAGGACATACAGCGCATCAGGTGTTCCGGTTCAATGGTGCTGACATCTATGCCGCCAATGGTGATCTGGCCTTTTCTTACATCCCAAAAACGGGCGTTCAGTTTGGAAATCGTGCTTTTGCCGCTGCCGGAAGGCCCTACCAGAGCCGTTACGCTGCCAGCGGGAATAGAGAAAGACACATCCTTGATAACATCGTCCTGGTTATATCCGAAAGTGACATTTTTCAGTTCAATGTCATATTTGGATACATCCTTGTCCTCGCCCTCCATGGCGGGCGTGGTCAGCAGGGTACGCATACGGTTGGTAACAGTCCCCAAGTGAAACAGAGAGGTCAACTGCGAGAGAATGGCAAGGATCGGACCGTAAATTTGCGTAGAGAACATCAGTAGAACCAGTAAAGAAAGCAGTTCAATTTTACCGTTTGTTATCAGCACCGTTCCAATGAAAATAGTAATGCCAAGCCCTGCTTGCAGGATCAGGCTGGCTCCCTGAACCAGAATACCGGAGGCCAGTTCTACCTTGATGGCGATTTTTCTCATAGCCTGGAGTGCTTTATCCAACGCATCGAAGCGGGAACCGCCAAGACCACAGGATTTGATGATTTTGATACCTTCCAGGTATTCCTGAATCTGGCTAGACGCCTCCAGTTTCACATCCACCTGTTTGTCAAACAGACGAAGTTGTAGCTTGCGCCCGCACCAGATGATAAGGAATGTAACCGGCATTGTGCAGAAAATCGCAAGGGCCATTCTCCAGTCAAAAAATGCCAGACAAACGCAGGTCAGGGTAACAGAGATGATATTTGCAATCAGCGGCGGGATGGTACTGCTGAGCATGGATTCCATGCTGCTGCAATCCGCCATCATGTTGGTGGTAATATCGGACAAATCTTTTGTGTTAAAGAAGCTCATGGGGAGCTTGCGAAGATGCTCCGCGATCCGAAGTCTGGTCGTGCTGGCCTCCTTATAGGAAGCAATATAGGTTTTCCTATAATCGTTTTTCGCGGCCAGGAATACCAGAATAGCCGCCACCAGCCCCAGGCCCAGCAGCTTCCACAACGCGGCCCACGAAATTGCTTCTCCCGTAAACGGCTTTAACAGCTCCCAAAAGATCAGGCAGGCTACCATTGATGGGAGCAATAACGCGATATTGGTTATTGTGCAGGCCGTAATTGCTTTTTTCAGGTCGGAATAGCCTTTCTCCGACAGCATTAACTTTTCTTTCAGCTTACTCATAGATCACACCGCCTTTCCTGTGCCAATTTTCCAGTTGATCGACTCCGTATAGCTGCTCCACATCTGCGCGTATTTTCCGTCCTTCTTCAGCAGCTCGTCATGGGTGCCGGATTCAATCAGGCAGCCCTTTTCCATGACAAGTATCTGGTCAGCATTACGAATCGTGGACAGGCGATGGGCGATCATTACAACTGTTTTATTTTGGATCAGCTTTTCAAAGGCTTTTTGAATCAGGTACTCGTTCTCCGGGTCACTGAACGCAGTAGCCTCGTCCAGAACGATGATGGGCGCGTCTTTTACGATAGCCCTTGCAATGGCAATCCGCTGACGCTCACCACCGGAGAGATGGACGCCGGTACTGCCGATCACAGTCTGATAACCGTTTGGAAGCTGCTCAATAAAATCATGGCATCTTGCAGCCTTTGCCGCCGCAATCACCTGTTCTTCCGTGGCATCTGGATTTCCCATACGGATGTTATCCAGGATGCTCTGTTTGAACAGGAACGTATCCTGAAATACGAAGCTGACCTTATCCATCAGCGCATCCAGAGGAATATCCCGAATGTCAACGCCGCCGATCTGAATACTTCCGTCCGTCACATCATAAAACCGGGAGATTAGGCTGGCGATGGTACTTTTACCGCCACCGGAGGGGCCGACAATGGCTGTCACCTTGCCCTGATCCGCAAAGAAAGAAACATGAGACAGGGCCTTGACCTGGGAATCGGCTTCGTAGGAAAAGCTGACATCCCGGAAAGCAATCCCATAGTTTTCGATTGCTTGCGCCGTACTCTTTTCGGGCAGGGCCGGGATACGCAGGATTTCATCCATACGCTCCACGCTGCCGTCAATCTGCGTAAAGGACTCAGAGATATACATGATTTTATTCAGGACACCGGAAATCGCATGGACAATAATCAGGTAGAAAATAAATGTCAGCGAATACTCCCTGAAATCCGTAGTGTGCATCCCGATCAGAATGCCCACCGGAATCAAAAGCAGATAAATATTGTTGATGATCGTGGTAAAAGCAGGCATACAGTTCTGCCAGCCCAATGCGTACTCCAACACAAAAGAGGTATAGTCTGTAATGGATTTGCCCAACCGCTTAAAGGAATCGGCGGTCTGATTAAATGCTTTGATCTCCGACATACCACGTACATATTCCACAGAAGCGCTGTTCATGTTCTCCTGGGCGGTCTGAAAACGGTGCATTTTTTCCTTTGCTTCTCCGTTGAAGCCCGCAAACTGCACGATAAAGGCCAGAACAATACCGACCAGACAAACCACGCCATACCGCCAGTCAATTCCAAGAAGAATGATAACCAGAACAAGCGGCGCGACCAAAGAGGCCACAAAGTCCGGGAGCTGGTGAGCGATGAATTTCTCAACACTTTCAATGTTTTCATCCATGATCTTTCTCATTTTGCCGCTGCCCAGGGTCAGATGATACCCAAGGGGAATCTGCATGATGTGGTCGGCAAAGGCCACCTTCAATTCATAAAGCGTTCCAAACGCCGCAACGTGGGAACACAACAGGGCAAAAAAGTAAAATACGATGTTCCCCAAAATTCCAGCCAGGGCCAGCCATCCCCAGGTCGAGATTGCGGAAACATTCAAGAGCGACATATCCGGGTAAACAAACAGGATTTCCCGAATGATGTAGTAGATTGATAAGTACGGAACAAAAGAACAGATCGCAGCCAGCGCCGCCAAAAACCCTGCCAGGAACACCAACCCTTTATGGCCGGAAGCCAATTCCAGGCAGCGTGCCAGTCCGGTTTTCGCTATCGGCTGCTTCTTGTTTTGCTGTGCCATTTCTAACCCTCCTTTTTGTCATATCCAATTTTGTCTAAGAGAAGCTCTGCGCCTCTGATTTGAAAATCATCGGTAATGCAGCCGTTCTCCAGGCGTATTGCCCGCTCACAGCAGGCAAGCGCACACTCCGCGTCATGGGTAATGACGATAATGGTGCGCCCCATTTTCGCCAGCTTGCGGATCATCCGGCTGACATTCCGCATATTCGTACCGTCCAGCCCGCTTGTCGGTTCATCCAGTACGATAATCGGCGCTTCGTGCATTAGAGCCACGCCAAGAGCCAGCCGCTGCTTTTGCCCTCCTGACAGCGTAGAGGGATGCTGTTTGATGAATGGCGTCAGTTCCAGGGCCTCCAGGATTTCTTCCGCCGCTTGTTTCCGCTCCGGGTTGACTTCTGCGCCGGTAGTCAGTTCGTCAAGCAAATCCTCACCGAATAGCTGACTGTCTAAATCCTGGGGAATATACCAGACCTTTCCCAAGCGGCCTTTCGGTCTACAATGCTTTCCGAATAAAACGACTTCGCCGGATTTCTCTTTCAAAAGCCCTGCCAAGATTCGCCCTATGGTGCTTTTGCCCGTCCCGTTTGGGCCGATCAGGGCTATCGCTTCTCCCTTATGGCATTGAAAGTCAATATCCTTAGATACAATCGTTTCACCAAAAGAGTGGTTCAGTTTTTTCACTTCCAGAACAACCTCACTGGTTGCCGCAGACGGGATTTCCGTTTGCTCAATCTGATGCAGGTTAGGAGTTCGAAGCCCCAGCGCCTGGATTTCCTTATTAGTCAGAGCTTTCATCTGCTGTGCAGTAAATTCCCGCACAATTTTCCCTTTCTGGACACACAGGAAACGGTCTGCCAGATCCATCAGATAATAAAGCCGGTGTTCCGCTATAATGATGGTTTTTCCCTTCTTCTTCAAATCGTGAATAATATCTGCAAAGCGGTAGGTAGATGCAATATCCAGATTGGCAGACGGTTCATCCATGACATAGATTTCAGGATCAATCGCCTCTGCGGATGCAATCGCAACCTTCTGACGCATTCCATAGGACAGGCTGTGCAGGCTGTGATCCAAAATATCCTGAATCTTGATGTTCGCCGCTGCCCGGTGAACATGGTTCTGAATTTCTTCATGGGAATAACCGTAGTTCTCACAGCCAAAAGCAATCTCGCCTGCGACCTCATTGGCAAAAAACTGGCTCCTCGGGTCTTGAAATACATTTCCTGCGATTTTGCCGCGTTCCCAGGAAGGAATCTCTTTCAGCAGTTTTCCATCCACAAAAACCTCACCGCTTAATTCTCCCTCGTAAAAGTAGGGGATCAGGCCGTTAATTACTCTTGTCAAAGAGCTTTTCCCACTTCCCGATGGGCCGGTCATAACAATGACCTCCCCGGCGGCAATGTCTAATGATATATGTTCCAGTTGATTTCCGTTCCCGCCATAGGAAAAGGTCAGGTCACGGATCATAATTTCTTTTCCCATTCCATTCCTCCTATAAAAGACAGCAGCACACGGCAGCTCCCACGCTGACAACAATCAAAACGCAATCCAGCACAGCGATCCGGCTGACATAGTAGCTTTCTTTCTTGTAGGGGCTTTCAATTCCCCTGACTATGGCAGAAGCTGCTAACTCGTCCGCGATCTTTAAGGAGCGGAACACCATCGGAACAATGGCGTATTCCAACGTGTCCATTGGATGCCTCAAAACATTACCGACCGATTTTAAGAAGCCACGAATTTTCATGGCTTCCCTGACTTCTCCAAATTCATGCAGCACAGTCGGCGCAAAGCGGAGCATGACGATCAATACAAGCATGATATGGGTAGAAATCGGCATTCTTCTCAAGCTGGCCGTTAATTTCCCAGAGGGGATTTTAGCCAGAAGATAGGCAGGCATAGCCGGAAGCAAAAGTTTGTAAACCATGCTGAGCAACAGTGGAGATGGGACACTGATTTTATATTTCATTTCAATCAGTAGCCATACAAGTGCAACCATATAAATTGAAAAGCACCCAATCGCCTGACGAAACAAACCAAACCAGCACAGGATCAAACAAATCCAAAGGGTAAAAATTCCATGTCCTAAAAAACTTGTTGTAAGGAAAGTAACAAGACAAGCGCACAGCGTCAGGAAAAGAACTGTGCGCCCGTCAATTCGATCAATCCGTCTGCTTTTTGATACGGCCATCATCCTACAATGCCTGCCTTTTGGAAATGCTTTCTGAGCAGACGCTGGCCAAACAACGTGCCGAGGATTGCAAGAACCGCAGTAATAACAACGCCCAAAAGCATCAGCGCAGGAGACGTTACCATAGAGAGCTGCATATTTAAGGTGTTGGCATCAAAACCACTGTTTGCAGCCATTTCCTGATAACTGTCCCAGGACCACCACAACGGTACGGCACAACCTACAAAATTACCGATTGAGTTGACCATCCAGCCAATTCGGTTACGAACCGCACTTTGGTATGTATTCTTGCCAACCATGCACAGTTCGGCAACGAGAGCTACAATCAAGAAATAGGGAATCAAGAACATATAACCCATAACTCCTTGAATCACCCCATAAACCGCAGCCCATGCAAACAACAGTCCGTGTTTGTTGACGCGGTTTGCTGCAACCAGATAAAAGATTGCGCCGATAAATGCATCAATTCCGGCAGAGCCGTACAAATATACTACCGGAAAAGGCAATGTAACCATACCAATTATCATTGCAATAGCAAAATTGATGACCATCATTGCGGCAATCGTCATAATATCGCGAATGCCAAACTTTTTCTTCACCGTTTGTTCCATCTTTGAAACCTCCTTAAAATAAAATGACAGTGTAGTTAGCAATAACTAACTACACTGTCATTCTACACCGGTTTGCAGTCTCTAACTACTCCAAAGGGAAAAGTAAATCAAGAAAACAGCCCAAAAGTTAAATCACTTTTTTGCTTTACGGTAATCCTTTGGAAGCATTCCAAACACTTCTTGAAAGGCTCGCGCAAATTTACTAATATTTGAATATCCAAGTTCACCGGCTATTTGCGTGATTGATTGATCTGTTTCCTGCAAATAAACAGCCGCAAGATTCATTTTATACTTTTTGATATGTGCATAGGGCGTATCGCCATAAATCTGTTTGAAAATAGCTTGAAATGTGACCTTGCTCATTGGCTCCTTTCGCAAAAGTTCTTCTATGGATATTTTTTTGTCGAGGTTTTCTATGAGCTGTTGGCGGATGCGTTTGATGATTTCAATTTGTTCTTTGGCATAATACGTTGCCTCATACTGATCTTCAATCCGCAGCTGTTTGATATGGTAAAATAGTTCCAATAATTTGATACGGAAGTAATTTCTCCCTTCAATACCTTTTGCCGCGTACAATTCATCGAAGATATGTAACAGACGCTGAGGCGTTCGACATAAAAACCACTTTTTTTCTAATTCCAGTTCTCGTCCCAGATTTAGAACATCAATGTTGTAGTACGAAAAAATCTGTTGCGTTTCCGCATCGACAGAATCCTTATCAATCACACAGCTTAGTCCTACGCTATATCCAAAGGGAAAAGAATAGGCCGCAGGAATATTAGCAAGAGCATTGATACATAATTCTCCTTCTTTCATATGAAAAACCTTATTATTTCTTAGTTCAAATTCAACGCGCCCCTTTTGGTAATGACGAATTTCAATGATATTTTTATTTGGAATGGGTTCACGGAAGGTGTCTGTACAATTAAAGTCCATAAAGATCAAATCAATACCAAGGAACAGCGCATAATCATATAGAACCCCTATTCCATTGCACTTGTATTCAACTTTCGTGTAATCATTGCACACTTCAGCGAATGTCGCACCTTCACCATACCATTCTAAGCCATGATGTTGGGTCATCAGAATAGCCCTCCTTTTGGTTAGCTACTTCTAACTATAATATGCCATTTGAAGGAAGCAGTCAAGATAAAGCCAAAGTAAGACTTGCAGATAACAGTATTGGTAGAGGAAGCGAAGACGCTTTGTCCGTTGCTGCACGGGCAAATTATGTTATTGTTTCTTGATGAGGGCAGGCAGCCTAGAGCCGTTCAAAAGCCTCTGTGCTAATAAACTCTGAAAACAACGCTATATGCAGACCATGAAGCCTGATCAGATATAAGAGTAATGTCAACACAATATAGAACAAACCGAAAGAGCCTAGGAACTGAAAATTTTTCTCTTAACCAACAGATAGAGGAAGGCACACAAAGTGAATATCATTTTTCACAGTTTATCAGCACAATTATTGACCAGTACACAAAATAATATTCTCTATTCTGTGTGTTGTGGAGGCCACAAAAAGGCCTCTTATTTTTTTGCAAATTTTTCTTTCCAAAGCGCTATTTTGCGGGTAGTTTGATGGCTTCTCAGAGTATTAGGAGTGGAGGAAAAGAAAAACAGCAAGCATAGGGAGTGTAGCCACACTCCCGAACATCGGCCCCATCCCTCCCTGCGGGCCGGAGCCGGTTGCTTGTTGGGGAAATCCCCAAACCCCTGAATGAAAGGACGGTGAGGAAATGGCAAATCGAAAACGGAAGTTTGTGCTGCGCGTCCCCGTGACGCCGGAGGAAAGGGCGCTCATTCAAGCGAAGATGTCCCAGCTCGGCACAAGGAATTTTTCAGCCTACGCCCGGAAAATGCTGATTGACGGCTATATTGTCCATGTGGACACCAGCGACATCCGGGCGCAGACTGCGGAGCTGCAAAAAATCGGCGTCAACGTCAACCAGATTGCACGGCGTATCAACAGTACCGGGGCTGTGTACGCGCAGGACGTGGAGGACATCAAGGGGGCGCTGGCCCAGATATGGCAATTACAAAGATACATCCTATCAAGGTAAATCTGAAAAAGGCGCTGGACTATATCGAGAACCCGGACAAGACCGACGATAAGATGTTTGTTTCCTCCTACGGCTGTTCCTATGAAACGGCGGACATTGAATTTCAAATGCTGTTAGATCAGGCGTTTAAGAAAGGCAACAATCTGGCCCACCACCTGATACAAGCCTTTGAGCCGGGCGAAACCACGCCGGAGCAGGTCCACGAAATCGGGCGGCAGCTTGCCGATGAAGTGCTGGGCGGGAAATATCCCTATGTGATAACCACCCACATAGACAAGGGCCACCTGCATAACCACATCATTTTCTGCGCAGTGGATATGGCAAACCAGCGCAAGTACATTTCCAATAAGCAGAGCTACGCCTATATCCGGCGTACCAGTGACCGGCTGTGCAGGGAAAACGGCTTGTCCGTGGTGAAGCCGGGCAAGGACAAGGGAAAGAGCTATGCCGAATGGGACGCCCAGCGCAAGGGCAAGAGCTGGAAAGCAAAGCTGAAAATTGCCATTGACGCGGCAATCCCGCAGGCCAGAGATTTTGACGGCCTCTTACGGCTCATGGAGGCGCAGGGCTACGAGATTAAGCACGGGAAATTCATTTCATTCCGCACCCCCGGACAGGAACGCTTTACCCGCTGCAAAACCTTGGGGGAGGATTACACCGAGGAACGGATCACCCAGCGGATCAGGGGCATTGCCATCGACCGGGGGCCGCGCAGAAGAAGTGCCGGGGAAATCTCCCTGCGGATCGCCTTGGAGGACAGTATCAAGGCCCAGCAGTCGGCGGGCTATGCGCGTTGGGCGAAAGTCCACAACTTGAAGCAGGCCGCTAAAGCCTTAAATTTCCTGACGGAACATCAGATTGAGAGCTACGAGGGTTTGGAAAGCAGGCTGAACGAGATCAGCGCGGCCAACGACGAAGCCGCCGCTGCCCTGAAAGCGGTGGAGCGCCGCCTTGGGGACATGGCGCTGCTGATAAAGCATATTTCTACCTACAAGCAACTGCGGCCCGTGGCGCTGGAACTGCGGCAGGCCAAAGACAAGGCCGCGTTCCGGCGAGAGCATGAGAGCCAGCTTATTTTGTATGAAGCTGCGGCAAAGGCGCTCAAAGAGGCCGGGGTGAAGAAGCTCCCCAACCTGTACGCGCTCAAAACCGAATATAAAAAGCTGGACGGAGAACGGGAACGGCTGTCAGAACAGTATAACGAGGTAAAGAAAGAGCTGAAAGAATACGGCATTATAAAGCAGAATGTGGATGGCATTTTGTGGGTGACACCGGGAAAGGAGCATACACAGGAACGATGAAGCGACCAAGAATGAATTACAGCCAATACCGCAAGTCCCGACGGCTAACGCATGAGTGCTGCAATTACTGTGACGGGAACTGCCTCCTGCTGGACGATGGGGAGGAATGTGTCTGTGTGCAGAGCATTTCCTATTCGCTGCTGTGCCGGTGGTTCAAGGCCGCCGTCCTCCCGCTGGACGCGGCGCTTTATGCCGAACTAATGGAGCGGAGCCAGGCGTTGCGCTGCCGGGAGTGCGGGACGCTGTTTTCTCCCAGGCGGCCCAACTGCCTTTACTGTCCAGACTGTGCCAAGAAACGCAAACGGCAGAGCAAGAAGCTGTGGGCGAGGAAACACCGGGAGCATGCGTAGAAAAAGTAATGGGAAAAGGCCCTGAAATATCAGGGCTTTTTCCTTTGGTCAGAGGGGTGGTCGTATGTTAATACCTTTTCTCCTGGAAGCGGCATTTACTTTTTCTACAAAGTGATACCGATATCCCGCTCTCATTTCTGCGTTGCCATTCTGTTTCTTTTTCCTATGGCTTTCCCCACAATCATATATCCTTGAAAAATCAGTAGATTTTTCAAGTGAGTTCCTATATAATAAAATCAGTTAGTTAATGCGAACTCAGTAAGAGCAAGGAGGTTATTCCATGGGGATTCTCAAACAGTTTTTTAACAACACCAGAAAGCCGAACGGCTGGATGGGAAAAATGATGGTCAGAGGTATGAATCAGGGCCATGCTGCTGTTTCCGATTGGGGGCTTTCCTATTTTCCAGTCGTACAGAAGGCGTCTCATTCTATGATCGCAGATTTCGGATGTGGCGGAGGACGCAATACCGCAGCGCTTTTAAAGCGTTTTCCTGCTGCAACGGTCACCGCCCTGGATTATTCCAAGGTCGCTTGTGATAAAACAAAGCAGTTCAACCGGCATGAGGTGCAGTCTGGGAGATGTAACGTTGTGCAGGGGGATGTGTCTCGTCTCCCTTTTGAAGCGGCGACATTTGATGTGATCACAGCCTTTGAAACGGTCTATTTCTGGCCGGGGCCGGTGGAGAGCTTTCAAGAAGTCTGGCGGGTACTTAAACCGGGCGGGACATTTATGATTGTGAATGAATCGGACGGGACGAAACAGGCAGACGAAAAATGGACTGACATTATCGACGGAATGCGTATTTTTACTCAGGAACAGTTGACGCAATACTTAAAAGATGCAGGCTTTTCCCAGATAGCCGCACATATAAATCGGAAACAACACTGGATTTGTCTCCTGGCGGAGAAAGCACGGTAAGCGGAACCGCCGATTCAAAATGCGGATTCATAGAGATTTCTTACTTACAACACATGATGGAGGGATAGAATGACACGCGGAGAGATTTGGAAAGATTTGTTGAAACACACGGTTTTGCCCCTGATAATCGCACTGTTCCTGTTTTTGATTTTCAAGTCGGTCTTTACCAAAAACGGCGAAACGGAATATTTTTATGTCTGGCTCTGTTGCGGGATTCCCTTTGGGATTCGGCGGATGTTTGTTTGGCTGGTTCCCCATGGATATGACTTAGGCGGCACGGTTGGTATGATTGCTGTGAACTTTATAATAGGCGGCCTGATCGGCGGGGTCATCCTGACCTGGCGTCTGGTGGTTGCTGTATGGTATATTCCTCTGACTATTTACCGATTGCTCACGAATTGATTTGGATTTCCAGTTGTGTCCTGAAATGTTGGGAGGTGTGTGTAGAAAAAGTAAAGGGGAGAAACCCTGAAATATCGGGGCCGCTTCCCTTGGTTGGAGGTATGGCTGAGTGTTAATATCGTTTCCCCCAGGAAAGCCATTTACTTTTTCTACTACAAAAAAGCAGCAAATCGAACGCCAGCCAATGATTCGTCAAGGCGAATAAGTCTGCGTGACGGCTAAAGGTCACATTTGACTATGAAAATGCTATGGATTTGTATAACACGAAAAAAGCGCCGGACGCAAGGGACATATAGCCCCCCGCGTCCGGCGCTTTTGCCTGCTTGGGTTATTCGTCTGTGAAATGGAACGGCTGCGCTTCAAAGTCGGCATCGCCCATAGCGTCCAGCTTATCAAGGGCCTGACGGGCCAGCGCCGCCATATCCTCGCTCATATCCGACAGGGTGGCCCGGATGGCTCCCGATGTCCTGCGCCGGTCACTCTTATGATACATACAAATCAGGTTTTCTTCTTCCACGGTGAAATACATTCCTCATACCTCCAATTCCTTTGATTGTTCCCTATGCGGGGGATTCTTTTTCTGTTCCTTCTTAGCCGCTGCAAGCTGCGCCCGGATGGAGGGCTTTTTCTGGCTATGGTTGGCCTTAGCATTCTTGTGGGCCTGTTTTTGCGTTTGTCCCTCTGCTTTCACTGCCGCAGCGACATCCGAAAGGGAAACCTGTTCTCCGGCCTTTGCTCTGGCTTCCAGTTCTCCCATGGACGGAGTGTTGTTCAGGATGCCGTCGATCATATTTTCGTTCTGTTCGGTGGACATTTCAGCGGTTTTGATGTGGCTGTCCTGCTGGGCCGGGATGGCAAAGGCCCTCGTACCATTTGCCATAATGAGATACCTGCCATCCTCCGACTGGTGGTGAAATCCATACCCGGCAGCCTCCATCTGTTCCCGGCTCATGGCGGTTACATAGAAAGTCCCCCTCGGTGTTTTAACAGTTTCGCCCGTTTCCAGTTTGTCGGGGGTAAGCTGCCGTCCCTGCTCCTTGAAAAATTCCGGCACCTCCCGATAACCGATACGATCCACATAGTAGGCAGTCTGTTTCCCGTCCTGCCGGAACACTACAATATCTCCCATAGAGAGGGAACGTCCCTTGTAATCGGCGGGATGTTCCATATTAAAGCAATGGTAAATCTCGTCCAGAGAGGCGTTCTTATCCAACGGGGCTGTGTAGACCAGCTGGTAATTTTTCCTGTCTACTGAAAGCCCGTCCGCCTGCAAGCCCTCATAGGAACGGTAGCGGAAGTCGCGCCCCTCCGGGCCGCGCGGTACTTGGTAGATGGAAAAGTTAGGCTGCGCCGGGGCATCGGAGCCAGAAGCAATATATTCCTCCACCGTCAAACCGGCGGCCTTGGCCTCCTGCGCGACCTCGGCCTGTACCTGCTCCTTGTAGTTTTGCAAGCTCTTATCAAAGTCGGAAAGCTGCGGCGGCTCCGGCAAAGGTTCCCCCTGATTGAGAAGCGGGCGGCACTCCTTTACATAGTCCACAAGGGCGGTCAAATAGGCGGTCTGCTCTGGCGGGAGGGAATCGCCGGATTGCAAAAGGCGCTGGGCCTCCTGCTCCATACGGGAAAGGTTACAGTGCTGCTTCATATAAGGGATAAACTCATTGAGAAGCATTTCCCGCTGGGCCTTGTCCGCCTCCCATGCCTCCGGCCCCTCGTGGTGCAGCACATGGTTTTTCCAGCTTTCATCCTGCGCGTAGTATTCGTGATACCCTTGGATATGCTCGATCAGGGAACCGTCTCCGTCGCCAAAATCCTGCCGCCCCTCGTAGTTGTCCGGCTGGCCCTGCATAGTAAAATCAATGCGGAACTTGGTTTTATCGTACCAATGACCTGTATAACCCGGCTGTTCCCGGTCATGGCGCTGGGCCTCGTCCAGTGACTTAAAAACGGCATCGGCTTCATGTAACGGCATTTGCTGGCCGTCTTTCAGGTGGGGGCTTTCACTCCAAAGAATCGTAACAATCGGCTCCGCTGCCGGGTCAAGGGTGATCTGGCGCTCGGCGTTTGCCACGGCGATTTCCCCCTCTATCCGGCTTTTCACAAAGCTGTCCACCTCGCCGTACTGCATTTCATAGCCCTGTTCGCAAAGCTCATTGACAAGGGCCATCACCTTTTGCGTGTCGTCCACCGCCTCGGCATATTCCACAATCAACCGGCGTTCCCCGTTGCCTAACCGCTGGCCGTCCTTTTCTGCAAGGTCAATCAAAGCGTTGGCCCGTTCATTGGGGAACGCCTCCGGCATGAATGGTTTTCCGTTCAAAATCCCGTCTATCCTATTCCACGCCTGCGGCTGCCGGGCCTCGGCCTTTTCCAGCGTTCCATCCTTGGAGAGCGTAAAGCCCTGTGTCTGGATGGCCTCTTTCGTCCCCTGCGATACCTCGCCGGTAATTTTCAAATCCGTGTCAATCAGCATTTGCAGCATGGCCCGCACTTCATCGGTCATGGCCTGCTGCTGTTCCGGGGGCAGCTTGGAAAATACGCCGTCCGGGTTTGGCTGCTCGGCGGCCTGCTCTATTGGGGCGGCCTCCGGCTGTTCCTGCTGGGCCTGCCGCTGCTGCTGAAGTTCGGCAAGGTGGCCGTCGATGGCGGTTATCAACTCGTGGGCAGTAGCGCGGATGGTTTCAAGGGACGCCCGCAGCTCTTGCAGGTCTTTGCCAGAACTCCACCCGGCCACATACCCAAAGGAATAGTCGGACGTGTCCAGCCCGTAGTGCTGGCAGACGGCATAGGCCACGCTCTCGGCCTGTACCTCGCGGGTTCGGCTGTCGGGCCGGGCGGCCTGCTCTGCGGGCGTGGCCTCCGGGTCTATGGCGTGGAGCTTGGAATGGGCGATTTCGTGAATGGCCGTCTTGACGGTCTGCAATTCGCTCATGCCCTCCTGAATAGCAATCCGCTTTTCCGTCAGGTGGTAGTAGCCGTGAGAGCCTCCGGGGATGTCCTCAAAACCAATCGGGACGGGGGAGGTCTGTTCCAGCGCCTTGAAAAAATCTTGGTATTGCTCCACGCCGCCCGTCAATTCCTCCACCCCCAAAGAGGGCAGCGGCTCCCCCTCGGTCTGGCTCACGTCAAAGACGGAAACAATCTTAAAGGCCGGAACCTGTACCTCCTGAACCTCGGTGACAGGCTTTCCGTCCCTGCCGATCACTTGCTTGCCCTGGGCGTCCAGCTTCGGCACTTCCTTTTTGGCCTTAAACGGGGCTGGAGCCAGTATCTTGATGGCCTTTTCGCCTTTCTTGACGTTGCGGTGAAAATCATCCCGCCACTTGTTATAGCCTGCGACAAGCTGGCCGCCCTGCATGGCGATCAGGAGCGTGTTGTTAAAGCTGTAACTGTGGAACTTCGCCATAGAGGTGAGATAGGCTTTGTAGCGTTCACTCTCGAAAAGTTCTTGTATTCCTGTTTCCAGCCGGTCGGTGATTTCTTTCATGCGGTCGGCGCTGTTCTGGCTGTTCAGGATAATGGGGGTGACGGGCTGCGGGGGCGGAGCTGCGGCCTCCTGTTTCTGCTCTGGCTGGGCTTTTGCTTCCTCCCGCAGCGCTTCCGGCGCGGGATAGCCCATTACCCGGTATTCCTCCGGCACGGGCTGGCCCTCGTGGACGCGCTGCCACTCGTCGCCGGTTCGCAGGAGATAGCCGTACTCCGTAAACGTGCCTTTTTCCTCGCTGGCGATAAACTGGCCCAGCCGTTCCGTGTCGATGGCCGGTTTCCACTCGTCGGGGACTACCATCAGGCCGGAACGGTTTAAGTAGTAATCCCCCAGTGTGCGGTTGTCCTTGGCGTCGATCAGGATAAAACAATCGGTGTTCTCGGCGTAGTCGATGATCTGGCCGATAGACTGAAATTTTTCCGGAGAGTGCATGGCGGCGTTGAGGCCTGCAAGCTCCACAGCGTCCAGCTTTTGAAGCTGGGCGGCAAGGAAATTCAATTCGTCCACACTGGCGGCCCGTACCAAATCCTCCGGCAATTCCAGCGCCCGGCCCTCCGGGGCAGAAATGCCGTCAATGAAAAAATCCTGCGGGTTGTCGGCGCTGATGTGGATTTCTTTCATGGCGGCCTGCACCTGTTCAGCGGTGGCCGGCAGGGAAAGCCAGTAGCCGTGCGGCCCGCCGGACTGCGCTTCGGCGCGGTTGTCAATCAGGATAGAAAATACTTCGTTCACGGGTTCCCTCCTTTCAGGCGGTTGGATAGCAGGGGACGGCTCCGGCTGTTCTTTTTCGGCCCCGGTGGTCTGCTGGGGCAGCTCGGCGGCCTGACTGGGCGCTTCCCCCTCGATGGTGTAACCGGGGAGCAAAAGGCCATTCACCTTGAAATAGTCGGCGTACTCCTTGAGGATGGCCGGGGAGATTTCCGTAAACAAATGCTGGTGGGCCTTGATACGGCCATTCAGATATTTGTCCAGTGCTTCCCGGCTGTCAAAGACTTTCTTTTGCCCGGCGATTCTGGCCTGTCCGTAATTCCCCGGCGCATTGGTGTAAAGATTCCAGTCCAGCGTCCATGAATAGGGGATGGATTTCTCCGCCGCGCTGTTATACCGAGTGTTCTCGGTAATGGAATAGGACATTTTATAGACGGCGTTGCTGCGGACGCGGAGAAAATCGCCCTGCGGCTCCCATTGGTTTGCGGTATGCTTGACAGGAAGCGTCCGGGCATAGTCCAGCGTTTTATCAAGGGCAAGGGTCTTTCCGGCCTGTTCCTCCCATGCGGCGGCCAGCTCCTTTAGACGGTTAAACACTTCCTGTTCGGCGGCGGCGCTTTCCTCCCGCTGCTTCAAAAGCTCCGACAAGGGCAGGGCCGCCAGGCCGGAAAGGTCGGACTGTTCACTTTCAAAGTAAATCCGGCGCTCAATCTTCATGGTTTCAGCCGTTTCTAAGCTGTCATGGTCGTAAGAGCTGTACGACATTCATTCCTCACATCCTTTCTGTGGTCGTGTTTTGCGTAGGGGTTTGGGGATATTCCCCAACAAGCAAACTCCCCGGCCCGGCAGGGTGTACCGGGTCAGGGAGTTTTCGGGAGTGTGGCTACACTCCCTATGCTTGCTGTTTTTTAGTTCTTTGCCCTCCGTTCTATGCGATAGTTGACGTATTTCCCGCCCGTATCAGCCAAAAGTACCGTGCCGTCGTAGGTCTTTCCCGTTTTCACGGAATAGAGGCCCTTTATCTTGACTTTCCCGCTTTTAAGGAGCGCGGCGGCGATTTTCGGGGTGAACGCTTTCTTTCGTTCCTCAAAAAATCGGTCATTCTTCCACATGACAAACTGGCAGGCCCGGTTTCCGCAATAGTAGTTCTTTTTCCCCTCGTAGACGCTTTCCCCGCAGCGCGGGCATTTGCCGATAACCACACGCTCGTTTTGAAACAACTGCTGGGCGTCCTCGCTGATCTGGGAATAGTTCGCAATCAGGCCCCGCGTCATTTCCTCAATGCCCTGCATGAAGCTCTCCGGGGCGGCCTCCCCCTTGGCAATCGCCGTCAGCTCCTTTTCCCACTGTGCCGTAAGCTGGGGAGAGGTCAGCACATCCGGCAGGAGGCAGGCAAGGTTGTGGCCGTCCTTGGTGGGAAGTAGCTGCTTGCCCTTTCGCTCGATAAATCCCATCTGCACCAGCTTTTCTAAGATGGAGGCGCGGGTGGCCGGTGTGCCTAAGCCCTGCCTCTCGGCGTCCTCCGGCATATCCTCGGCCCCGGCCCGTTCCATAGCCGACAGCAGCGTATCTTCGGTGTAGGGCTTTGGCGGCGTGGTGAAATGCTCGGTGGCGCTGGCCTCCACCTTGTCAAAGGTCTGGCCCTCGGTAATCTCCGGCAGCTCCCGCGCAAGCTCCGGCGCGTCCTCGTCGGCGTCGGTCTGAAAGGAAGCCTTAAAGCGCCGGTCAATCTCTTTCCATCCCGGCGTCAGGATGGTTTTGCCCTTGGCGGTAAATTCATTCCCGGCGCAGGTGATTGTGGCGGTGACGGCCTCATACACATGGGGCGCGGCCACGGCGCACAGCAGCTTGCAGCAGACAAGGGAAAGTAGTTTTTTCTCCCCCTCGGTCAAGCCGTCAAAGCCCTTGGCGATAAACTCCATTGTGGGGAGGATGGCGTGGTGGTCGCTCACCTTTTTACTGTCCAGAATCCGGCCAAACTGCGGGGAGAGGTCAAGCCCCTTTGCAAAGGGAAGCAGGGGCCAGAGGCCGGACACAAGGCTTTCCGCTGTGGGCTGCATATCGTCGGTTAAATACCGGCTGTCCGTGCGGGGGTAGGTCAGCAGCTTTTTTTCGTAGAGCTGTTGGGCGTAATCAAGGGTCTGCTTGGCGGTAAAGCCAAAGAGCCGGTTGGCCTCCCGCTGCAAGGTGGTAAGGTCATAGAGGCGGGGCGGCTGCTCCGTCTTTTTCTCCCTCGCCACGGAAACACAAACGGCCTGCGCCCCGGCGCAAGCCGCTTTCAGGCTGTCCGCCTCGCCGGGGTTGGAAATGCGGCTGCTGGCCGCCTCCATGCCGCCCGCTGCGATATGGACAACGTGATATTTCTCTTTCTTGAAACCGCTGATTTTGGCCTCCCGGTCAACCAGCATTTTTAAGGTGGGCGTCTGCACCCGGCCCACGGTCAGGGTCTTGTGGTAGAGGATGGAGAAAAGCCTTGTGGCGTTTATCCCCACCAGCCAATCCGCCCGCGCCCGGCAAAGGGCCGATTGATAGAGGGCGTCATAGTCCGCGCCGGGTTTCAGGCTGGCAAAGCCGTCACGGATGGCCCCGTCCTCCATGCTGGAAATCCAAAGACGCTTGAACGGCTTTTGACAGCCCGCCATCTGATAGACGAAACGGAAAATGAGTTCCCCCTCGCGTCCGGCGTCGGTGGCGCACACAAGGCCGTCCACATCGGGGCGCTCCATCAGGGAACGCAGGACTTCAAACTGCTTTTTCTTCTCGTCCGGGATGATATACTGCCATTCCTGCGGGAGAATCGGCAAATCGTCATAGCGCCACTTCTTGAAACGCCCGTCGTAGGCCCCGGCGTCGGCAAGGGAAACCAGATGGCCGATACACCAGCTCACCAGATAGCCGTTTCCCTCAAAGTAGCCGTCCTGTTTCTTATCCGCGCCGGTCACGCCTGCAATGCTGCGGGCTACGCTCGGCTTCTCTGCAATCACTAACTGAATACTCATTCCTCGTCCTCCTTATTCGTTTCTGTTGCTTCTTCCTCTATCAACAAATCTTCCCCCGGCTCTTGGGCGTCCCCATCGGTGGCGTCGTCCGGCTCCGGGGCTTCTTCTTCGTCCTCGCCAAAGTCGTACTCATCCAGATCATCGCTGCCCTTGACATCCGCTTTCGGCTTACGGAGCTTAAAGAAGTAAAGGGCCGCGCCGCCGCCTGCCAGCGCTACCACAAGGAACACCACAAGGCCGCCCATACCGCCACTTTCTTTCTCCGGCGCTGCCGGTTCTTCCTCGCCTACGGGTTCCGGCTCCGGCCCGGCGCAGGCGGTCAGGTTATTCTTACAAACCGGGCAGGCCGTGTTGACGGCTCCGGCTTCACACTTGGCCGTGCAGGTGCAGGCTTGCGGCTCCTGTTCGCCGTCCTCCAACAACGCTTGCAGGTCGGCGTCGTCCACTTGGTTCAGGAAATGCACGGAGGTTTCCTTGTCCTCGTTGGCCCGGTCAATCAGGATATAGAAATAATTCCCGGCCTTGGTTGTGACGGTGATAAGCTGTTTATCCCCGTAGAAATCATCTACCAGAGCCGCGTTGCCCTCCGGGGTGACGGGTACGCCCTCCGGCTCCATCTCTATGCCCCCGGTGGTGGGTTCCTCCGTTTCCTCCGGCAAAGGGGCCTCGGTGGTTTCCGGCAGCGGCTCCGGGTCAGGGTCAGCGCCCCCGGCGTAGGCGGTGACGGAAAAAGCCGCCATGCAAAGCACAGCGACCAGCGTCACGGTAAATCTGCGAATGAGCTTATTCTTCATCAGCGTTTCCCTCCTGTTCAAACTCCGGCTGCGGGGCCGGGGGCGCTTGCAGAGCGCCGCCGCGCACAAAGGCGGCGAACTCCTGCGGGGTCATGTTCAGACCGCGCACAAGCTGGACGATCTGCAAGTTTTCCTGTTCGGTCTTTGCCGCTTCCAGCTCCCGGAGCTGTTTCTGCAATTCCGCGATCTTGCCCTTGGTTTTCTCAATGTCCTTTTCAATACGGTCAAGTTTATTTGCTGCCATAGTCTAAAACTCCTTTCTGGCGTCAGGGTAGACGCCCGTAACAAAATAGGTGAGATTGCCAGTAACTTGAATTTAGATTTGTGTAAGAAATGGGGTCGCCACAGTGCAGCATGACGGAATTACCCACATAAAGCCCCACATGGGAAACGCCGGGAGTGTCGTAGGTGCCGACGAAAAACACCAAATCGCCGGGCTTGGCCTGCCCCGATGTGACGGGGGTACAGAGGTTATAAAGCCCCTGCGCCGTCTGCCGCCCGACGCTCCATCCGCTCTGATTGAGTACCCAGCTAATAAAGCCGGAACAATCAAAGCTGGTGCTTGGAGAGCTGCCGCCCCACACATAGGGATAGCCCACATATTTGTCCGCTTCCGCAATCATGGCCGCAAAGGTTTCATCTTCCAAAGCTTCCGGGGGGATTTCATAGTAGGTCGGCTCCTTGACGGTGGAGGCATGGGGATAGCTGCCGGTTGGAAAGAGGTCTGGCCGGTTGCCTAATGTCTGCATATAGGCCGCGTACAGGCTTAACTGTTCCTCGTCCATGAGATAAACGGGCAGGTGGGATAAGTCGTTGTTGGTAAGTGTCACGTTGCAGATATAGTAGGTATAGGGGACTTCCACCTCGTACTCGTTGCCCTCGCTGTCTGTCCTCGTTTCCGTGCGGTAACGGATTTCCGTTTCAATGGTCTGCGTCAGGGTGTATTGCTGTTCAAAGAGCATGGCAAGATCGCCCTGTACCTCGTCCAGCGTAAACGCCCCGCCGTGGAGCGCGGAGAGGATAGATGTCAGCACATAGGGGTCATGGCTGATTTCGTCCAAATCAAAACGGTACTCGTCGTAGCCGGGGTGCAGGCTTTCGTAGTTGTCAAGCTCATGCTGCAAGTCGGCCTCCATCCCGGCGTAGGCGTCCTCGGCCCCCAGCATATCGCTGTCCTCGGACAGATAGGAGGTGGCCGCAAGCCCCGTCCCGGCGCTGCCGAACATGGCGGTGCAGGATTGCAGGCCGCCCATAATCAGCATGAGAAGCAGGCCCACGCCGCCGATCAGCAGCGCCCCTTTCCAGTGGCGGGCCACAAAGGAGGCGGCCTTTTTGCTTTCCTTGGCGGCTTTCCTGGCTGTGGTGGCCGTGGTCTTGGCGGTGCTGGCCGCGCCCTGTGCCGTCTGGCCCGCCGCCCGCGCTGCCTTGGCATACTGCCGCTTGATTTTCTGCTTCTGCCAGAAGCGGGAAACCGGGTTCTTTACCGCCTGCGCCATTTCCGGGTTATCCCGCAGGGATTTTTGATACACAAACTCGGCGTTGGCGGCTATGGATTTCCTCTCGGCCTTGGCTGCGGCCCGGTAGGGCTTTAGCTTATGCCGCTGTCTGGTGCTTCTTAGGGCCTTGCCCGCCTGACGCTCGGCCAGTTCTTCCCCCTTGTGGCCGCCCTCCACGCCCACGTTTTCGTGTTCTACCTCGTGGATTTTCCCGTGGAGATATAGCCCCGCCTCCTGTACGGGGCGGCTGGCCGGATTGGTTTTGAGCTTCGGCGGGTCTTTTTCCACTTTTTCAAAGTGAAGTTTACTCTTGGCCTTTCCCTTGGCTTCATCGTAGACGGTTTCCTTGGTAAGTACGCGCTTCTTCGGGAGGGCGTCTTTGGCCGCGTCCAGCTTATCCGCCCGTTTCTCGGCTTTTTTGATATAGGGGGCAAGCTCCGGGGAGGCCCGTTCCTCGGCGGTAAATTGCAGGCGGGAGGTGGGCCGGTGCAGGGCTTCGCCTCCCTCCGCCACTACCTCTCCGGCGTCCTTGGCCGCCTGCTTCGCCTTATGGCGGCTGTGGAGCTGGTCGGCCCGTTCCAGTGCTTTTTCCGCCGTGCCGCCCGGCTCGGCGGTATATTCCTGCTCGGCCTCCCGGCTGGACACGTTGACGTTCTCGCCGGTGGTCTGGTTATCCAGCGTCAGCCCGTCGTGGGTCATGCGCTGGGTGATTTTATCACGGGGTTTTAAGGGGCGCTTCATGGTAAATCACCTCCTATCTGGCCCGGCGCTCATATTGTGGCCCCCTCGCCTAACCGGGTCGTCATGATCTGGTAGAGCTGCGTGTTCTTCGGGATCGGGTTCTTAAACGGCAGAATCACGTTCTCATAAATCAAAAGCCCCTCGCCGGGTTCGGAATTGTCCACATACCGTAGCTGCTGGGGGGAAATGTTCAGCCGTTCCGCAAGGATTTTCCTATCACCGCTGGCCTGATTTAACAGGCAGATAAAGTCGCTGTTTTCCAAAATGTTCTCGATTTCCGGGGAGGAAAGGAGGTCTTTCACGTTCTGGGTGGCACCTGTCGGGACGCCGCCCCACTTCCTGAAACGCTTCCAAATCTCGCAGGAAAAGGCCGCCGTTTGTTCCTCCCGCAAAAGCAGGTGAAATTCATCACAAAAGAACCACGTCGCCTTGCCCTGGCTGCGGTTCTGCGTCACCCGGCCCCAAATCTGGTCTTGGACAATCAGCATACCGATTTTCTTTAGCTGCTTGCCTAACTCCTTGATGTCAAAGGCCACAATCCGGCTTTCAATGTCCACGTTGGTACGGTGGTTAAAGACGTTCAGGGAGCCGGACACATACAGGTCAAGGGCCTGCGCCACCCGGTCAGCCTCCGGGATATGCTGGTCTAACAGGGCTTGGTGGAGATCGGAAAGTATTGGCATATTTTCCGGGCGGGGGTCTGCCAGATAGGGCCGGTAGATCACCTGCACGGCCCGGTCAATCACCGTCTTTTCGATGGCTTCCAGCCCGTTCTTGCCGCCCATGACAAGCTCACAGAACGACAGCACAAAGTCGGATTTTAAGGCCAGCGGGCTTTCATCCTCGGAGTAATTCAGGTTGATGTCCAGCGGATTCACATAGCTTTTGCTGGTGGGCGAGAGCTTCACCACCTGACCGTGAAGCCGCTTGACAAGGGGGTAATACTCCGCCTCCGGGTCACAGATATACACGTCGTCCGGCGTACAGAGGAACACGCTCAAAATCTCGGATTTACAGCTCATGGACTTGCCGCTTCCGGGGGTTCCCAGCTTTAAACCGTTGGGGCAGCGCGCCCGCTTCCTGTCCAGCATAATCATGTTGCCGGTCTTGGCGTTGACGCCGTAATACATGGCGTCGCCGCCCTGAAAAAGCTCCTGCGTCACGAAAGGCACGAATACGGCTACGCTGGAAGTCGTCAGGGAACGCTCAATTTTGATGTGGCTGGCCCCCAAAGGGAGGCTGCTCATAAGGCCCTGCTCCTGCTGGTAGTCCAGACGGACAAGCGAACAGTTGTATTTCTGCGCCACGCCTGCGGCCCAAAATACATCGTTGTCCAGCTTTTGCCGGGTGTCGGCGGTGTTCAGCACCAGAAAGGTGAGCTGAAACATCCGTTCATTCCGGCTCTGCAAGGTCTTTAATAGCTCCTTGGCGTCCTGCCCGTAGGTGGCAAGGTCGCTGGGAAGTATATCCATGTCGTAACCGCTGCGGACGGCCCGTTTCTGTTCCTGAATCTTCATGGCGTCAAGGTCGGTGATTTTCCGCTTGACGGTTTTAATGGCCTCGCTCTGGTCGATGGCCTGCACATGGAGGTTGACGACAATCCCGTTTTCCGTGTTGAGGAAGTCCGCCAGCATTTCATCCGACAGCTCCGGGGAAAGGATGTTTAAGAAGCTCACAGCCCCATACTTGCCACCCAGCCCAAACAGCCGGGCATTTCCGAAACGGAACGAGGACGGGGCGATAAAGTCCTTGGTGGAGAGGCCGGAGGGGGCCAGCCATTTCCAATCGAATGGAAACGGCTCCCCGTCCGGGTGGAAAATGCTGTACATGACTTCCAGACGAGCTTTCGCGTCCAGCCCCCACGCCACGGCCCCCATGCTCTTGAAATAGCCTAAGAGGTCGGTTTCAATGCGGCGCAGCCTTGCGCGGGCCAGTTTCAGGTTGTCGGCCTCGATGGTGTAGGTCAGGAATTTCCGTTTCATGAGGCCGTTGTTCCCGCTTACAAGCTGGTCTTTCAGGATGGCGGAATACTCGGCCCGGATGTCGTCAAAATCATCCCCCTGCGCCCGGATTTCAAAGCTCTTGGCGTACTGCTTAGGGTCGATCTTGTGGTTGATAAAAGAAAACTGGACGTGGATAGAGGCGTCCAGATAGTTGTATAAATCGCACAGGTTTTCAAAGATGGCCGTCTTGGTGTCCGCCTGCGCGAGCTGATAGCTGATGTCCGCAAACTCGATACACTTGGAGAACGTGCGGGGCGTCAGGCGGCAAATCCCGTCCTGATACATGGCCTCGTAGGGAATACTCTCCTGTGCGGAGTGGGGCTTGCCGTCGCCCTTATACTTGCGGATGACGGCCTGAATCTCTTTCTTTTCTGCGCGGGTCAGCTTTACCGGCTTTTTTTCCGGCGCTTCGTTCCTTTGCTTTTTGGACAATGGCGTTTACCTCCTTTTCCATTTGTCGCTGCCGCACAAGGGCAGAATAGGCGTTGTTGGTCTGGTAGGGGCGCTCTTTCGGCATAAGAAAGCAGCACTGGATGATCTGCCATACCACCACTTCAAGGGGCTGGCCGTGGCGCTCATAGAGGGCCAGAAGCAGGCCCGGAAGCATGGCGAACACCATAATCAGTGCCGCCGCGCTAGTGGGGACGCGGCCCCTAAGTAAAAAGAAAAGCGGGACGCCTACAAGCAGCGCACCGCCAAAACAAATGAGCTGCCGTTTCGTCAGCCCAAACACCACCTTGGATTTCACGCGGGTAAAATCCTTGGGAACAGTTACATAAGCCATAAAATATCACCTCGTTTCTGATACGGACAGTGAAACGTCGCTGTCCACTTCGTTGCCCCACACCTCCCAGCCGGGGGTTTTCTGTCTTGCGAACAGTTCCACGCGAGGCAGGTCGCCCGCCAGCTCTATGATTTTCTCGCGGGTAATGTCTGGTTTCTTGCTGTGTTCCTCAATGGGGGAAATGATAAACTGATGGACGCTTTTAGAATGGCGCTTCGGCTGGCCCCGCTTGGCAAGCAGGCAGATTTCCGCGTTTCCCCTTGTCCAGTAGCCCAGCCCGTAAAACCATGTGGGGCTTTTGCGGTTTAATTTCAGCCAGACAAAGGCCACGGTCTTGAATGTGAAGCCCCACGCCTTAATCAGCCGCAACGCCTCTGGAAGCTGCGGGAATGTGGCCCACAAAAACAGCAGGCAGTCCCGGTCAGCCAGCGTTTCCACTGGCAGGGCGCACAGCTCGTCAATCCCCATCGTGGGATAGTGCTTTTCCGCCGCCCCCTGTACCGCTTTCCGTTCATAGCGCCACGGCGGGTCGGCGTAAATGATGTTGTAGGTTTTCTTTTGTGTTTCCTCTATGGTTGGTGTTCCTCCTGTCTGTCAGTGTGCAGTAAATACGGCTTTCGATATGCTGCCGGTCTTGAACAGACAGAAGCAAAGCAAAACGGTATAGCCCATACAGCCCCATATCGCGCCGGAAATGTCGTCCGCCGTGCCGATCTCCTGAATCAGCACCGCATAAATCCCGACAACCACCATAATGAGAAAGGCTTGGAAGCCCAGCGCCAGCAGGGATTTCAAATAGTTCTGGCCGACGCCGCGCCACTCCGCGTTTCCCAGCGTGGCAAGGGGGATAGGCCCCAGCGCGGTCACAGCGTATATTTCAATCATTCTCCCGTAGGTCACAAGGAAAATGCAGATGGAAAGAATGTTCATCGTCAGCCCCACCACAAGGGTCTGGAACCACAGGCCGAGCAGCGGCCCAATGTCCATCGCGTCAAGGCGGCTTTCCAGATCAGGCAGCAGCGTGTCAAAGTCAATGCTGGTTTCCCCGATGATTACCCCGGCGCTCTGGTTGACGACTTGTTGCGTGGCGTCGAACACGCCCATGACGATATTCCATGTGTTCGTCACAATGAGGATGGCAAAGGCGCTCTTGAACATCCAGCGGAAAAACATGGAGCTGTCAAAATCGTGCATATTGTTCTTTTCTACAATCATTTCAATCAGCTCATAGCACATCACAAGGGCGAGAATGGCCGCCGCGATAGGGACGATTACCGTTTCCGACAGGGATTGCAGCATAGAAAAAATACCGCCGTTCCAGTCCTGCGGGGTACTCCCCACGTCCGACGCGATTTCCCCGACTTTGGTATTCACGGTGTTAAACAGCCCTGACAGGTTCCCCATGATACCGTCAATCAGGATTCCTTTTATCCATTCCCCAATCAAATCACCGATCATGTGGGTACACCTCCTTTCCCGCGCCCTCCCAAAAAGAGGGAGGGCGCGGGGGCGATTCTAAGGTTAGCGGTTGGCATTGGGCCGGTTATCCCAGCAGCCCGGAGAGCAGCGGAACAAGGGTAACGCCGATCAGCGCCACGCCGCCGCCCGCGACTAACTGCTTGACCCCTTGGCTTTTGGAGGCCGGGTTGTCCTGCCCGTACCCCTCCAAAAGATTGACACCTCCCCACACGCAAAGCGCACCGCCGAGGCCCACAACGATAGTCTGTAAAACGTCAACAGCAGAATTGAAAAAATCCATAAATTACCTCCATACATTCAGATTGTGATGTTGTTTGGTTTCAAAAAAAGCTGCCGGTCATTTCCCGGCAACAGCGTCACAATCCGCAGGCGGCCCGGAGTTATTGGCCGCCCAGCCATTCCCGCAGGGCAGTCACATAGATTTCCGCCCATGCGTCACACACTTGCCGGTTGATTTCCATTTCCATCTGTACGGCCTCCGCGTCGGTGGGGACGGTGTTGTGTTCCGCTATCCACCGGCACATGACGGCAACAGAAAAAATGGCGCGATAGACGTTCTCTATCGACTTGAAGCAATCCGCAAATGTAATTTCGTCCGAGTGTTTCATAGGTCAGGCTCCTTTCTTTGCCAGCCGCCTTACTGGTCGGCGGAATCTTCGTCCGACAGGTCAATGTCGTAAAGCTCAAAGGCTTCATCCTCCGATACCACACGCCGCTTTTTGCGGCGCATGGACGACAAGTATCTGTCCACGTCAAAGGTGTTCTTTTTATCGGCGTCCGAGAGGTACTTATAGCGGGGGTGGCGGGTAATGTCGTACTTCTCCGAGAAAAACGGCCTCACGCCGCGTACCTGCAAAATACACTTGCCTCCGTCCATCGTTGCGATTTCGTCCTGGCTCATCAACTCCTTTCCTAACTTCTGATAATTCAATCCATGGGAGGTCTGCGCGCCCCGGTTCTCGCTCTGGTTGTAGCTATCAATGGTTTCTTTCCCCAGCACGTCCGCGATCTCCTTGGCGTTCTTGCCTCTGCCACTAAGGAAAAGCGTACAATCGCAGTTGTCGGAAATGATTTCCGCCGCGTCCTTGTAAATGGCCTTTAGCTGCGATTGGCTTTGTAAAATGATAGAAGCCGAGATTTCCCGGCTTCGGATGGTGGCAATCAGCTTGTCAAAATTTGGTATCTGGCCGAATAGCGATAGGTAAGCCTCTGGTGTTTCCACCTCGGGCTTTTCCCCCGCTCC
>ENA-UOJP01000653-UOJP01000653.1-human-gut-metagenome-genome-assembly--contig:-C102-NODE-653-length-58700-cov-33.068923_pt1 | contig 58700 bp, 58 predicted proteins | sample MGYA00242353_ERZ723900 | MGnify/ENA metagenome assembly ERZ723900 | reverse complement strand
GGAAGTAAGAACGGATGAAAGATATGTACAATGTGTGGTTTTGAGGGTATATGCCTTGGAATAGAGGATACCTCATGGTATAATAATCCTCGATAGCTCAGTCGGTAGAGCACGCGGCTGTTAACCGCGCTGTCGTAGGTTCAAGTCCTACTCGGGGAGTTTTTAGTGGAAGTCCATGGCGACCACTACCTTATTCAGGCCCCATGGTCAAGCGGTTAAGACATCGCCCTTTCACGGCGGTAACACGAGTTCGAATCTCGTTGGGGTCACTTAAGTTGAAATTCATTAGAACTTCAACTTTTTACAATATCTACGGCGACATAGCCAAGTGGTAAGGCGTGGGTCTGCAACACCCTGCTCACTGGCTCTCAGCCAACATAAAAAAATAAATACGGCGACGTAGCCAAGTGGTAAGGCAATGGTCTGCAACACCAGTATCCACCGGTTCAAATCCGGTCGTCGCCTCTCATCAAAACCTCGGAAACCTTGATTTTCCGAGGTTTTTTTGTTGTCTGCGTTACGTCTGATGGTGCTATTTATACAGTTTAGACCCTTGCCTCTATCTCATTTTTTTCTCATTGTACTTGAATTTGTAAAATTAACAAGTGTCGTTAGAAATCGTTAAAAATCGGATAAAATCGTTTCATAAGGTGGAAATAGAGTGGAGTTTTTTAGGCCGTTAGTAGATCAACCAATCCGCCCTTTCCCTGTTCCTCTGTGTGAAGATAGGTTTTAACCACAACCTTGTAGTCATCGCCTAATAACTCGGCTACGGCCTTCAGCTCCTGATGATTCTGTGTCTTACGGAGCAGCCTGGTAGCGAACGTATGCCGAAGGGCATGTGTGCCATAGTGAGGCAGTCCGGCTCTTTTCAGAATCCGATCTAGAGTCAGCTGAATATTACGGGCCGTTGGGAGTAATCCTGTTTTTGTTGTTACAATCAGATCATCCCGGACTGTACTTGTTTCATAGTAGCCAAGCATTAAATCCAGACAATACTCTGCTTCCTTGTTTAAGGGAACTGTCCTGACGCTTCGTGGATACTTTGGAGCAGTCAGAATACGCTTTGTTTTTGTTGAGGCATCCTTATCCCGATTCTTTACGGTGCTGACAGTTTCGTAGACGTGGTATGCGCGCCTCCCATCGACTGTCATAATACCTGATTTTGAAAGTGCGAGCAATTCGCCTTCCCGGAATCCCGTATTTAAGGCAAAGACTAGAAGCGGTCCATAGCGATAAGCCAGGGAACCATCTGGATTTCTAGCCATAGCGGTTTCCTTAAATTTGGGGAGGTACTCATCAGGCATTATCTCAATCTCTTTTGTTTTCACCTCCAGCACAGATTCATCAGGCAACTCGACAATGGACAACGGGTCGTATGATTTGGGTAGATCCTTCATTTCAATGCCGAAACTTATCATAGCCTGCAAAAAGAGGTATGCTTTCTTGATGGTTGATATGCTGTACTTGCTTGACAAATTATCAATAAAATCCTGAATTTGCAAGCCATCTAAATTACACATCAAGACCTTTGCCAGATCGCTCTCCTCTATCTGCTTATGAAATGTCCTTTCAAGCCGGTCCAGGCTGGAGTTCTTAAATTTGCCGCGTTTATTTTGCTGCTCTTTGTGATAAAGAAATTTTTCTCCATATTGCTGAACCGTCAGCTTTCTTGTGACAGCTTCGCCAGTTTGAACAAGTATTTTATACTTATCCATTCTGGCTTTCACTTCGCTTTTTACATCTCCCGTGAATTCTTTGCCTTTGTATCGAGCTACCCACTTACCTTTGGAGTTTTTAAAGAGTGATCCATCACCTTTGCTTCGCCTCGGCTTCGATTGAGGCTGTTCTTTTGATTTAACTTCTGCTTTAGTTTTACTCATTGTATGCTCTCCTATAAGGTACAATGAACTCTACCCTACAGGAAGCCATATATTTGCTGTAGGATTATTATAGTACGATATAGTGTTTGTGACAACCGTAATCTATTTAATTGAGAGTTCCTTACCAGTATTCTTTTTTATGAAATCTTGCAATGCTTTAGGGGAAGTAAAGTAGTCCCGCCCTAATTTGGTCACAGGGAGAATTTTACTTTGCAAGAGTTCTCTGGTTTTTGTCTTACCCAATCCGAGCATATCTGCGATTTCTGCAACCGAGTATTTCTTGAAATCTTCCGAGACTGTATTATCTGCATTAGGATTATTCATGAAGATATCCTTCTTTCTAAGTTTATTAAACGCATATCTCCCTGCATCCCCTTCCTATGCCCTTCCCGGCCACGTAGCAGGCTGTACGGTGTACGATTCAATCCAGGGGCGGCGCAGCTTACAGCCAGGCCGTCCAGGGAACCTATATAAAATGCTGGTATATGCTCTTCAGTTATCAACGAATCATGAAAGGTTATCACAGCCCCTAATGAAAATAGGGTATTGGCTCCGCTACTTTTCTTATGCTTGCTTTTGCCGTAGAATCGGATTAGGCAGGATAAAGTTTGACCGCACATTGGTGGATCTGCACCCCGTTTGTTCAACGTAAACGCTTTACCCTTGAGCACAGCATATTGTGGCAATCTTTATGGTTAGCACGCGTAGCAAAGTCCGTATTATCTCGGGTAAATCTCCTGCCATCTTTGGAAAGGAGCTTGTACTTATGAAAGACCTGTTAGAAATTTCCTGCGGCCTTGACGTTCACAAAGATAAGATTGTTGCTTGCATCTTATCCGGCCCCATTGGCAAAACCACTGTCTCTGAAATTCGTGAATTTACCACTCTTATCCCTGATATGGCTGCTCTACGCGACTGGATTGTTTCCTGTAACTGCCATCATGTCGCTATGGAAAGCACTGGCATTTACTGGCAGCCTATTTATGAAATCCTTGAAGATGCTTATTCTGGTGATATCACTCTGCTTGTTGTTAATGCCAGACACATGAAAAATGTTCCGGGTAAGAAAACTGATATGCGTGATTCGGAATGGATTGCTACTCTTTTACGCGCAGGACTTCTCAATGGCAGTTTCATTCCGGATAAGCAGATCCGTGAATTTCGGTATCTGAATCGGTATCGCAAGAGTATCATCCGTGATATCACTTCCCAGAAAAACCGGGTCGAAAAATTCCTTCAAAGTTCCGGTTTCCGTTTATCCACTTTTATTTCAGATATATTTGGTGCCTCCGGCAGAAACATCATTTGTCATCTGATCCAGCATGGCTGTATCGATAGGGAATCTCTTGATTCCTGTCTGAAAACCAAAACCCGCAATCACATCAATGAAATTCTTGTGGCTGTGAACGGAACTCTTTCCCAAATCCAGCAGGATTTTCTGGAAATGCTAATGGATCATTATGACTCCCTCAAATCACATCTGGCAGAAATTGAAACCGCATTAGAAGAAGCAATGGCACCTTTTTCCCTTCATATTGAACAGTTAACCAGCATCTATGGAATCAACACCACTGCCTCCTGTGCAATCATTGCTGAAATTGGCACAGATATGAGCTATTTCAAAACTGCAGAGCACATATGTTCCTGGGCTGGTTTATGTCCGGGTAATAATGAAAGTGCCGGGAAACGCAAAAGCACCTCTATCACCAAAGGCAATCCTTATATAAAAAGTATGCTTTGTGAAATTGCCTGGGTCATTGCTGGAAAGCGTAATACCTATCTTTCCGCATGGTACTGGAGAATCAAGCAAAAGAAAGGGGCTAAAAAAGCCATAGTTGCGCTCGCACGCAAACTTCTGGTCATCATCTATACCATGCTGAAGCAAGGTACACTTTTTGATGAGAACTGCTTTGAAACGCGCCGTAAAAACTGTGAACAAAAACAGGTATCCCATTACATTCGTGAACTTGAAAAACGAGGTTATCATATTGAAGCCTCCGCCTGATGATTCATTATGGACAGGCAGCTATTTAGCTGCTCTATTTGTCGTGTCTTCATGATTGTTGAAAACATTTGTTGTCAATGTGCGGGTATCGCTACGAGGTATTTATTTTCGTAGCAAAGTGCGGGTGATATTGAAGCTGAAAGAAAAGCTACTTACCAGCTTCGGAAAATCACATACTGTTTATAAAGAGGGGGAGAAAATCCAAATTATTGAAATATTTTAAAAATTTAAGATACTATAAAAAGCGCTATGATATTGACAACATACTAGATATTGTGTTAGTATGGCTTTGTAATTGATTTTTGTGCTCCGGAGGACGGTATTCTGGCGGGTAAAAGGCCAGGAGGATTCGTTCCGCACACGTTGTTTAAGATTGTAGTGATGTCAGGAAAACGCCATGATGACTGGTATTTTTCTGGCATTTTTTATGGTCCGGGAAAGGGCGGTCCTGTCTTGTGGGTATCCACACGTATAAGGGAATGATGACAGTGTAAGAAATGCTTATGCTGGCTCATTCCCTTTTTTATTGCCTAAAAAGCACGTGCTTTAAGGATAAAAAACCAAAATAAGAAAGGTGGAAAAACAAATGAATGAAATTATGTATGCAGACAACTATTCCAGGCAGTTTCAAGCGCAGGACGAATTTTTCGACTGTCTGAAGGCGATTGGAGGAAGATCCAGATGGGAACGGAAACGCTCCAAGGATCTTCGGCTCGTTGCAATCACGGATGAGGACAGCAAAATTGCAAAGGAACTTAAGGAACAGTATGAGCAGGAGGGCCTGGATATCGGTATTCTGACGGATACCATGGAGAATACCAGGCTGGTACTGAAAGCCAAGGATAAGTATTACCCAGTGAGAAGCTGTGCGATTAAGACGATCTTAGATCGCGCCGGTATTTCAGGGGCGGTGTTAAACCGTCTGGAGAAGAATGTATACGCCCGGATACTGAACGACTGTCTGAAGATCACAAAGGGAGAATCCCTGTTGCGGATCTCAGACGGTAAAGTATCTGCGGTGCATGGTGGAGATTGCTGCGACTACTCCATTCTGGATATGGAGCAGGTTTTTGCTCATGTAGTGGAGTTCCTAAATAAGACTTTTCCTGGGGCAAGTTTTTTAGGCGGTTTTTACGATCACACAAGGGCATCGGGCCTGTGGGAACTTTCCAGGAATGATGAACTTCTGGGAGCGTACCGCAAAGAGCTGGAAAACTGCGGCCTTGATTCGGATGATATGAAGGCGGCCCTCCGGGTATCCACATCAGATGTCGGTACCAGCGGGGCTAATTTATATCCCATGCTGCTCTGTGGCCCCAAGCAGAATACCATTGCTCTGGGTGATCCGTTAAGGCTCAGTCATGAAAATGGAGTTACACTGGAGCAGTTTGATAAGCAGCTGGGGCTGCTGTTTGGAAAGTACCAGGCTGCATTAAAGAATCTGACAAGGCTCCTGGGTATTTTAATTACCAATCCCGGAAACTGCATGATTGGGATTATGAAAAAGGTGAAGGTTCCGAAACGATATATCACGGAAGCCTTGAATTTGTTTATATCCCAGAACGGAACAGGAAGCTGCACGGCCCACGAAATTTACTGTGGGATGTCAGAAGTGATTTTTATGCTGACGTGCGAAGGGGAGTCAGGAGGCCATATTGCCACCATGGAAGAAAAACTTGCCAGAGCTTTGTCTTTGGACTGGAAGGAATTTGATGTTCCGGGAGAAATCAAGTGGTAAAAAATGCAGGCTGTGAAAAACGTTCAATCACATTAAGAACGAAGAGGAGGGAGACCTCTTCTTTTTTCTTACCATGAGGAAGGAGAGATTTTATGTTTTTGAATCTGAATTATAGTCCAGAGGTAGTCGTTGATACGACTACGCTTACTGAAAAGGAATGGTTGGAATACCGCAGGCTGGGAATTGGCGGGAGCGACGTAGCTGCCATTATGGGTCAATCACCGTTCTGTACCGGCCGGGATCTGTATTATGACAAGCGGGGTATCCGGCCGGTAGTCAATGAAGATGAGGATAACTGGGTGGCTAAATCCGTTGGACATCGTCTGGAGGAACTGGTTGCAGAGATATTTTCTTATAAAACAGGATTGAAAGTCTACCCAATCCATAAGATGTTCCGTCATCCGCTCTATCCTTTTTTACTGGCCGATGTGGACTTTTTTATTGATTTCCCGGACGGAACCACAGGCATCCTTGAATGTAAAACATCAAACTATCATTGTCAGGACAAATGGGAAAATAACTGTGTGCCGCTCAATTATGAGTATCAGTGCAGACATTACATGGCTGTTATGAACTTAAATGTGGTCTATATCGCCTGTCTGTTCGGAAATAATGAGAATGAGTATGTCATCCGAAAAATTGAGCGGGACTATGATCTCGAAGAAGATCTTATCAATGAGGAGGCATATTTTTGGAATGAATATGTCCAGAAAGAGCAGGAACCTCCATACGTGGAAAGCGGTGAGCTGATACTGGAAAGTATCAGGAGGCATTTTGGGCCTGGAGATAAAGACGAGGACGAAATAATCCTCCCGGGAGCAATACGCGATAACCTGGACCAGTATTTAGCCTTAAAAGAGCGGAAATCCGCGATTGATAAGGAATCGAGAGAGATTGAGGGGAAGATGAAAAGCCTCTATGCCGGTGTGGTTGAGCGTATGGGTGTTAGCTGTAAAGCATCACTGGATCTCGGTCCGTGCAAATACCTTGTTACATATAATCCGGTCTATCGAACCGGAATCAGTAAGAATAGCCTGGAAAAGCTGCAGGTGCAGCATCCGGATATCTATGATGAATATGTAGAAGTTACGGAAAGCAGGCGGTTTTCTGCCAAGAAAGTGGAGGCGGCCTGATGATAAGAGAAAACGATATGGTTTATATCTGTTCTCCCCTTTCTGCACCTACAGCTAATGAAATCCGCGCAAATATGGAACTGGCCCGCAGTTATATGCAGTTGGTATCGAAAGTTTTCCGGTGCCGGGCGGTGGCTCCTCATGCGTATCTTCCGGAGCTTCTGGATGACAGAGTTTTATGGGTGCGTGAACTGGGAATCAGCGTTGGCATGAAGTTGTTGGAACACAGCCAGGCGTTGATTGTTTGCAGCCCGGTAATCAGCTGCGGTATGCAGGCCGAGATCGTAAAGGCCAGGGAGCTGGGAATACCCGTATATGCCCTTCTAAAGGAGGACCCTTATATTGGCGTGGTGCAGACGCCTTCTACATGAAAGGAGGCGTTGACGTGAGATGTAGATACGACAGGGAGATCTATTCCAATCCGGAGAACGGATATTGTATATTTCAGTATCTTACGGAGGAACCGGTGCCGGAAGGTGCGAAAAACTCCTTCTATAAGGGAAATAAAACCGCATTTGTGGCGGTCGGATATCATCTGCCAAACGGAGACGTGCTGGAATATGAGCTAAACGGAACCTGGGCCAAGGGCAGGAATGGACTGCAGTTTGCGGTCGAATATTATGACGATATTTTATCGGACACAGAGGACGGCATTTACCAGTATCTTAGTTCCGGCGCGGTGAAAGGAATAGGCCCCAAGACAGCGGAGGCGATTGTGAACCAGTTTGGTACACAAACCTTTAAGATATTTGACGCAGAACCGGAAAAGCTCCTGTCGATTAAGGGAATCACAGAGAAAAAGCTGTCCATGATCCTGACGTCCTATCAGGAAGCGCATTCCAGAAGGGAATTAACTATGTTACTGGCACCCTATCAGCTGGGGCCGGGAAAGATTGCCAAGGTGCAGACCGCATATGGGGATCGCGCGCTGGAGGTAGTACGCAGTGAAACCTATGAACTCTGTAAGGTGCAGGGATTTTCCTTCACGCAAGTTGACCGGATCGCAATGGCAAATAACATATGCCTTTTCGATCCGCAGCGGATCAGGGAGTGCCTACGCTATGTGATAGACGACAATATGCGGGCAGGGAACCTCTACATGGATAAAGAAACCTATATCAAGACTGTATATCAATATTTAAACCATGGATTCCCGATGGAAGCCGTCAGCAGGAAACAGATCTGTGCAGTCGCTAATCAGATGTTTGCAGAGAGCGAGCTGGTGGTTGATGAAACTGCTGTCTATACCAAGAGTGCTTATGAACAGGAGGAAGGTACAGCAAATGCCATAGCGGAGCTGTTGCTTCAGGAGCCGGACAAAACAGATATCATTAGTCTGCTGAAGGAGGCTCAGGAGGAGCTGGGAATCCAGCTTGCCATGCGGCAGGAAGAAGCTGTTATCATGGCTTTCCGTTACCGCTTCAGTATTATTACGGGAGGGCCGGGAACCGGAAAGACAACAGTGGAGAAAGTAATCCTTTATATTCATCAAAAGATTGATGATGGAACCGTCCTTCTTATGGCACCGACTGGGAAAGCAAGCAGGCGTATGGCAGAGAGCACCGGCTATCCGGAAGCGTCTACCATGCACAGTGCGCTGGGAATTGTGAGTGATGATGAGGATTTTTGGATAGACTCCGATTCTTTGGAGGCATCCCTGCTTTTGGCCGATGAGTTCAGTATGGTTGACATGAAGCTGGGAAACACCTTCTTTGGCCGGATAGACAGAGATACCAGAGTGGTTCTGGTTGGAGACGTGAAGCAGCTGCCATCGGTGGGACCGGGAAATGTGTTTCGGGAACTGATTGAAAGCGGAATCATCCCTCTTACGGTTCTTGACGTGGTCTTCCGGCAGGATAAAAACAGCAGGATTGTTCAAAATGCGGATCTTATGCAAAAGGATCAGACAGAGTTCGCGTATGGGGAGGATTTTGTCTGGCTGCCGGTCGAAACAGAGCTGGAAGCTAAAAACCTGATACGAAAAGTCTATGCGGATGAGGTTAAGCAAAACGGCGTGGAAAACGTTCAGATTCTTACGCCGCGCAGAAAGGGAGACGGTGTGAGCGTCAACGGGATGAATGAAGAACTTCATGAAATGATGAATCCAGCCCGGAAAGGCCAGCTGGAAATGAAAGCTGCTGGCCATACATTCCGCGCCGGGGATAAGATTATTCAAAATAAAAACAAAGACGGAATCAGTAACGGGGACAGCGGATTCATAAAGGCTATTTACCTGGACAGTGACGGGATTAAAAAAACTGAAATTGCGTTTGGTAGCCGTATTGTGGAATATGATGAGGAACAGATGGAAATGGTGGAACACGCCTATATCCAGACGGTTCACAAATCCCAGGGCAGCGAGTATCCGGTGGTGATCCTGCCATGGCTGATGGCGTTCCGCCTCATGTTAAAGCGTAATATCCTTTATACCGCCATAACAAGAGCCAAGGTAAAGCTGATTATCATAGGACAGAAGCGGGCCATTGAGAAGGCAGTCCATAACACGAAAAATGAAAAGCGCCTGACCCGGTTAGGGGAACGACTTACCAGACGGTATTATGAGCTGTTGGAGGAACGCAGGCTGGAGGAATCCGTATATGAACAGATGGCAATTAATTTTTAGGAGGAATTTAAACGATGAATAGGACAAAAATTGTTTCACAGGGTATGGTGCGCCGCCTGGATGCATTATCGCAGGCTGCAGTTGACTTCTGTAAGGTACTGGTGGATGGCAGCACGGATAGAGACGGCCAGGAGTTAAAGAACGTCTTAGACCGTGGTGTGCGAAACCAGATAATCCATTTTGCGGTAGAGAAACTGGAGGAACTGGGATTTACCATCTGTATTCCCTACGTTGAAAGCCGGAATCCGGCGCGGAACAGACGCTGCACCCAGTTGGACTGTAAATGCAAACAGTGTAATTATCAGGAGAAGCAGGACGAGCGGGAGCGCGTTTTCGATGTGATCGAGCAGGCGCTGTCCATGGCAGGCTACCAGGTGCTGTATGGGGAGAATGGCGAGGTCATAATCCGCAATAGTATGTTGGAGAAGGACATGGCCGTACAGATTAGTGAATTGCCGGATCAAAGAAAGGGGGCAATCAATGAATAAGAAGCCGGACTGGAAAGCAGAATTTTGTACCATGCTGGAGAAACTTACTGAGCGCCGTTCTATCTGGAAAGTGTGGAATGACTTCATTACTCTGGCTGCAATCACCATCTCAAACCTTGTGAAAACAAGCAGCTGGGATGAGAGGGAAGAAGAATATCTGTCCATCATACATACCTATCAGAAGGAGGAACAGGACATCATCGTACAGCTTTTCGCTGTTATGCAGCTGGCTTATGAAGAAAACGACAAACAGGATTTCCTGGGGAATATATGTCAGGAGCTGGAGTTGTTGCAAAGGCTAAAAAAGCAGTATTTCAGCTCTTGCAATGTTTCCGTTGCAATGCCGAGTTTGTGTGCGAGAAACTGATATGGAATGACCAATTAGAAATGAAAGGGTATTTGTCCGTATATGATTCGGCGTGCGGAACCGGAACGATGTTAATTACGTTTGCACATATGCTTCAAAAGAAGGGAATCAATCCGCAGACGAATGCATTATTTGTGGGCCAGGATGTTGACCGCATATCGGCTTTGACGTGCTACATTCAGTTAGCCATATTGGGTTTACCCGCGTATGTAATTTGTCGGGGATACCTTGTCAAATTCGGGAAGAATTCCGGGTAATGAGGTTTGGTATACACAGGAATACATTGTAAATGCGGAACTTTTTGTGGATAACCAGGAACTCTGTCCGGAAGAATATGGACAGTCCGCCCCTCTTGATGGAAGGGTAGAAGATCTTTCTGAAGATGAGGAGGAGAAACGGGCCAGTTGAGTTTCTGTAAAAAGATAAAAAAATTCAAGTATTTCAGCGGTTGGCGGCTCTTTACTATATAGAGGTTAAGATATCGCCTGCCGCTCACAAGAGAGGAGCGAAAGCGAATGAGTGAAACAATCAATACAACGATGTATGACAGGGTGGATGAAGTCAGAAATTTGAACCGGATTGAAGGTTTTGATCCCAGGCAGTATATGAGGAATTTAACTGGAAGTGATGGGACCGTAAAGCAGTATCTGGATGTGGTGTACCGTAAACTGTGGTTCCGCCTGAAGAATCCGGAAGGGAAGATTGTCAAAAAGCTACTAAAGCTCACGGAGCAGACGGCCATTGTGGAGGCCAGGATTTACTTAAACAAGACGGATCCGGAGGACAGCTATATTGCCAGTGCGTTTGCCCAGAAGTTTGTAAGTCAGGACGAACAGTTCGGAGCCAAATTTCTGGAGCTGGCGGAGACTGCCGCCGTGGGGCGGGCGCTTGCTGATGCGGGATATGGCTTACAATTTGCCGATCTGGAAGGCGAGCAGGACCCAAATGTGGTCGATGCGCCTCTTGGACAGAACCGCGGTGAGGGAAGCAATTACATTTCTGATATGCCCGGCACTATGACTGAAGAAGTGAATGGTTCACAGGGCCAGCAGGCCGTACCAAACCAGAATCCGGTAATGGCTCAAAACCAGACACCTATGCAGGGGAATCCGGCAGCGTCGGCAGGCTATATGGAACCGGCCGCTTCCCTGGAAGCATACATGCAGGAAACCTCCAGTGTGGCTTATGGAATGCCTCCGGCTTTTGGCGGGGGAACACCGGTACAGAATCTGGTGCCTGCTAATTATAATTATGCTGCAGGCCAGACAGTACCACAGGGCCAGGCAGTACCGCAGAACCAGGTACGGCCTCAGAGCCAGGCAGTACCACAGAACCAGGTACGGCCACAGGGTCAGGCAGTCCAGCAGAATCAGGCATGGCCGCAGGGCCAGGCAGCTCCGCAGAACCAGACAGCGCCACAGAATCAGGTGCCGCCGCAGAACCAGGCTCTTGCACAGGAGCAGATACAGCCAGTCGGCCAGGCACCGCAGTTACCAGTTATCACACCGGATATGACAGACGAACAGATTTATGCGCTGTTGGACTATAAATCAGCGGCGTCTGTTGTTGTCTCAACCAAGATCAATCATGGCAAGACATTAGGGCAGATTGCGATAGACCGGCCGAAGGACTTAAACTGGTATGCAAATGATTATAAGGGGCCGGATAAGCTCTTGCGGGTTGGCGCTAGATTCCTGATTGACGCAGCAACAAACAGGGTAGCTTAATGACATGCAGCCTGGCTTTTGCCGGGCTGCGGAAAGGAGGGAGGAATTATATCGGATGAATGAGGTGTTTCCATTTGACATTAGTGATATCGTATTCCTTCTGAACCTGAAAATACGTCGAAAAAATCAAACAAGCTGGGATTGTGACTGCCCATTTTGCGGCAAAGAGGGGAAGCTGAATATTAACCTGGAGAAGAACGTATTCCGCTGCAATAAATGTGGAGAAGGCGGAGGCCAGCTCCAGTTATATAGCAAGGTATATGGTCTGGATCGGGCTACGGCCTGTGAACAGATTAAGAATTATCTGGGAAAAGGCATCCAGGCTCCGGAATATGAGAGCTTTAAGAAAACGGTGAAATCCAAACCGGAAGTGATCCATGCAGACCGGGCTCCTGATCGGGTGCTGCATCAAACATATTCCACGTTCCTCTCCATGCTTACTTTATCGGAGACACACGGAAAAAATCTTTTGGAACGCGGATTAAGTATGGAGCAAATCCAGAAGAATGGATACAAGAGCACGCCAGTCTTCGGCTTTCGGAAGCTGACAGAACGGCTGATTGAAGCCGGCTGTACCGTGGAAGGTGTTCCTGGATTTTACCAGGAGGAGGACGGGGCCTGGAGTATCCGCTTTAAGCGGAAGTGCAGCGGCTTTTTAATTCCGGTCCGGACAATCGAGGGGTATATTGTGGGAATGCAGATCCGTTTGGATTACCCGTTCGATCATACCAAGTATATCTGGTTATCCAGTATCAACGATAAGATGGGAACCAGCTCTGGAAGCCCGATTCATTTTGTAGGGAATCCGAGGGATGAGATTGTATTCCTCACAGAAGGCCCACTGAAAGGAGACATAGCCAGTTTCCTGTCCGGTCGCAGCTTTGCCTGTGTCCCAGGCGTCAACCAGTACGCGAATCTGCCGGAGCTTATCGCACAGTTAAAGCGGCTTAGAGTCAAGATGGTTTATGAGACCTATGACATGGATAAGCTGTTAAATACGGTTTGTCAGGCGGATTATAATACAGACTGCGTAACGTGTGCGTTCCGGCAGGAAAAAGGAAAACATCAGTGCCTGAAAAAAATAGAGAAACGGAAGCATATCCAGAACGGGTGCAGGAAGCTGTATGGCATCTGTAAGGAGCTTTTGGTACCGTGCAAGCAGTTTGTCTGGGATTTAGACCAAGAAGGCGCCTGGGCTGGAAACCTGAAAGGTGTGGATGACTGGCTGCTCGATCTGGAATGTAAAGCATCCGAGTGATGCGGAATAAATATAAGGCAGGGAAAAGATGAAGGTAACAATAGAGATTGATGAGGATGAGCTTCAGAAAGCAATTATAGATATGGTTGCAAAGGAATGTGCGAGGGCTTATTTTAAGCGTGATGAATATAAAGGGATCGAAAAAGCGGTCAAGGAGGTTATTTATAGTCAGAAAGAGGAGCTGCTGTCGCGCTGCGTGGATAAAGCATCGGCAGAACTTACGCGGAAAGCGTTACCCAAGTTGCTGGAAAAGCTGACGGAATGATGTTTCCGTAATAAATGACAGCGGTTCAGACAGCTCGGAGCTGGCAAGGAGAAAGGTGCAGATGTATGAAACCGAGATTTAAAAACAATATGATTATCCATTGTCCGGAACGGCAACAGGCTTTGTGGCTGATTGCAGAAACTGAAGTTCCGGAAAGAAACTGCAAAGAGGAAGCCATTGCAGGCTGGGATAAGTATAGAGAGAAAACCGTGTATGGCCTGATGGGGGAACCTTCCTATGAGGCCCCGACGTTGGTGTGGGTATGCTCGATGGATGATGAAATAATGGAAGGCAAAGTAATTACGGAATATGCTGATTTGTATAGCTAAATAAGTAATATATGGGTGTTCAATACTAATTTTAATTGGTATTGAGACGAGATTTGTCAAGGATAATTTCTGCGAAATATAATAGATTCATGGAACATATAACAAACAAGGCTTTCTCTGTAAGTTTTCCCTTCTTACACCGCTAATGACAGCAACGGAGCCAATACCAGTACCAGAGGGACTACGCAAAGCACAAACCTATCCAAGACAATTTGATGAAGCTGTACCGGGTGAAATCTGTTGTGGACAGCGCACGCCGCCAGCAGGAGCAGACACAGCACCGGGACAGGGATATGGAGCGGTAAACAGGAAGATACTTCCCATTTCCCAGCAATAATGATAAAATAAAATTGGAAGTTTAACACCACTCTCACCTCAAATGGAACAGAAACGTGATATGGAGCAACCGAAATATGGACAATGTAATTTGTTTGAGTAACCAGATAAGTGATCCCCCAAATTTTCCACGATGCTCCAGACATGATACACTGCTGACAACATTTGGATGCCAGATCTGCAATAATGAAATTCTTAAATGATGGGAGGAATTTGAGGAAAATGGCTGCGAAATTTGAAGTTTACATTGCAAGCAAAAAATATCCCAGCATTAAAATGTGCGAAACGATATTTCCTATTGTCGGCAAGATACAATTTTCAGAAAAATGTATTGTTTGGAATGGCTGGCTGCCAACAAAAGAAGATGTGCTTTACACGCAAGATGATGAACAAATTGAACGGTGCGTATTAAATGGCAAAGTCGTTTCTTTCGATGGAAAAGCAGGCTCTTATATCATTGGAGCAAGGCAATACTTTGAAAATGGAGTATTTTCTACTGAATTATGGTTCGACACATCTTATTTCCCGGAATTAGATGCCAATATATCAAATGAATTTTGCAATTCTTTTTGCCAGTTGACCAAACAGAATATATTGGGGCTGTGTATAGTGGCAGAAATTAAATTTTTTGCGATGGGGACAGAGATGTGTGTTGATTATTCTGAACGATTGGATGAGAGTATCAAAAAAAGTCACAATGTTATGTGCTATTGGAGTAAGAAAGCCAGCAGGGACTAAAGAGCAATTACCATAAACCAAGCACAGGCTTTAAGGAGGGAGAGACGATGACCCACAAAGGAAAAAGGCGGCTCGTGATATTTTTGTGCGCGGCGGCGGTTATTCTTGTGGCGGCGGGGATCGTTCGGGTCAAGCTGCACCCGCCCCGTCCGCTCCATGAGCAGATCGCAGATTATATGTACCATTCCCGTACAGACCCAAAGCTGGAATACCTCATCGAGAAGTATGGCGATGAATTTGTTGCGACAGAGTACGGAAGTATTCAATCCACACGATTTCCGGGGCTATATGTACGTTTGAGATGGTCGGAGGAAGCGCAGACATATACAGACAACTATATTGTCTATTTAAGACGAGAAGATTTGCGAGCTATTTTAGCGCCTACTGTGCAGGAAATTTACGATGATTGCAAAGTATTTATTGCACCTTACACCCCATCTCCTGACTTTGATAAAAACACTACGGCTGAAGAATTACTCACAACTTTTGGTATGGGACGAAACCCGGTCGTTTCTCTTTGGATTTATACGAAAGATGATACAGTAGGAAAAGACACAGATATGCAGCAATTAACATCAAAGATACAGGCGATGGGCTATTCTGTAGATGTAGGTGTCTATTATCTATCAGAAGAAAACTATGAAGTAGTCAATGAGGACGATTATCTCAATTATAATATTGGTGCGCATCAAGATTTTTATGAATATTTTGAGAACGTTTATATTTATCCAGACAGTTTTGAACTGATTTTAAGTGACTGGAAAGAAGAAAGCAGCAAATAGCACTACACGCCCCCACCTCTGGACACTTTGTCCAGCCAGAAACGGAAAACCGAACACCACCCACCAAGGCGCGGCAGACAGGCCGCGCCTTTCCCATACCCAAAACTGAATACGAACTATCCATGATTATAATATTTTTGGTATTCCGGCAGAATACCGTATTCATTGGTAATAACCTCTTTGGAGAGGGGCTGGTCGAACGGGACAGCGAGGTATGGAGAGCTCTGGAAGGGTTTTCTTCCTTGCCAGAGCTGTTCATATAACTTCCAGCGTTCTGCCGTCATGGAGTTTGGATTGCTTTGATCCTCATGCTTCCAAAATTGTCCGCCCAGAAGATAGCTCTCCATCATTTCTTCCCAGTTCTGAAAAAAAGCCTGCGCCTTTGTCCCAGCATCTACACACAAATCCAACATTTCCTTCATATTGATGTAGCCTGCCAGATAGCAACATTGCGTGATATATGCGCAGCGTCCCATATCCCAGCCTAACAGGGCATTTTCCCCATAACGCCGCCATGCTGTCAGCATTTTCGGCAGGTAGCTATCTTCATCGGCTTTTGGATTAGTTTTGCGGGCCTCCTCAATGAGCTGGACTTCTGTAGCATCCTTATATTTATGCGACAAGAGTTCCATTTTCCTCCGATAGCTGGCACGCATTCCCTCGTCGATCAGGCTGCGCATTTCCTTTATAGCTGTCTCATGTCCTTGAATGCCCCAATAATCCCACAGCATTGTTTTAATACTTTCCCGGTCAAATTCGTTATTGTACCGCCAGCCAGCCAGTAGATGAAAATTTGTATGTTGACTTGCTGCAATCAGGATCGACCCTGCGGCATTCATCCAGCGCAATGTAGGGGATAGGGGATTATACTTCTCCATCCGTCTTTGCTTCGATTTATAGATATGATACAGAATACCGGCAAGACCAAGCCCTATGACTAAAGTAGCGGCCAGGGCGATAAAAGCCGTCATATCCCCTGTCAGAAAACAGAGGATGCCTATTCCAATAACAAGCAGGATAACGAACACAATCATGCATCCCATATGATATCTTCCTCCTTTCAGGGACTGCCTTCTTATTTCGGACTGCTTTGTCCGGCTCTGATGAGAATTTCCTTTGCACTGCGGAGAATCGCCGTATCGCCAGCAATCTTTTGACGCTGTTCTTCAACAGGGATGTCGATGTAAATATGAAAAGGATTGCGAAGCTGGCTGCAAGTTACATACAGGGATTTTTCAGAAAAGGAAAGATAAACATTTCCTTCCATAGCTTCCTGAAAAGCTGTAATCTGCTCCATCACCTGGGGGGTCAGGATGTAAAAAGCATTCTGCTCGTTCTCTGCAAACACTGCAAAATTTTCGTTGAATACACTGTTTTCTGTCTGAATTGGCAGCGGGACTCTGGTTTCCCTGAGTTTAGACAGAGCTTTTTTGGAAAACACCTGGACAAAGCCCTCACTGATCTTCCGATTATCAAAACAGGAAAAAACAATGACCTGTCCCTCAAACAGAATTTTTGGAGTAGAACTTCTTGCGGAAGCTTTTTCGCCAGTGCAGACATTGACAGCCCGGAAGGGAACTCCATCCAGCTTGCCGGACAGTTCATCCGACGATTGATAAAAGACCGACTGACCTCCGGGGATTAACTTTAAACGGTTCATTTCCTCATAAGAAAGACCGCCTCCGGCATTGTAGCGCAATTCGGAAAAATCCGGCAGTTGTCGGAGAGTGTCCAACACATATTTGTTTTTGAAATTGATACAAAAGAGGTCATAAGCTTTTTTATAGACCAGCATATAGTAAAAACCAAAAATGACACCCGCAAAAATCACGCTGAGCATCAGGTTTCCTACCAGCATCCAAAAGGCTCCCTGAGTTGCCGGATCTCCCCATCCATATTCTCTGATGGAGGCAAACAAAAATCGGTTTTTTACCAATGTCAATCCTATAAACAAAATCAAGCATACCGGAAACAGTTTCCGCAGGATTTTATGTTTTTTAACAGCGTTCTGCCGCAGCCGTTCCAGCTTGACACCGCTGATATTCTGTTCCACCATTTTCATACATCTTTTTCCCTTTCTTCTTAAAACTGCAGCTTAAAGTCTTTTTTCTTTTCTTCCACAGTGTAGAACTTCGCTTCTTTCATGCCATGAAGTTTTGCTAAAAGCAGGTAGGGAAATGTGTTAATTCTCTGGTTATACAAAGATGCGTTAGAGTTGTACAACCGTCTCGCCGCTTGTAAGTGTTCCTCTGCATCAAAAATATCCTGCTGGAAATGCTGCATGGACGCATAGGAATAAAGGGTTGGGTATTGCTCAGCCAGTGCATTGATGGCAGAGTTGACCCCGGTGAGTCCCTGCTGGGCGGAAGTAAGCAAGCCGAGTTTCCGATCCAGACTTACCTGATGTCCGATCAGCCCGTCGTCCCCCATCCCCGGTGTTTCCGCTCCAAAAGAATGATCCTGCCCTCGCTGCTGTTCCAACTGCCGCCGGATTGTTTCCATCTGCTTTTGCTGTTCGGCAATCGTCTCGCTGATCGCTTTGACCGCTTCCTCAGACAGTTGTTTCTTTTCCTGAAATATGCTTTCGTTCAGTTCTTTCCCCGCGCGGGTAGATGTGACTTCGGTGTAGATCTGATACTCATGCGCCAGATACTTTTTTACTGCCTCAATTTCTTCTGACAGCATATCGTAGCGTTTCTCCAAAGCAACATCTATGCCTGCACTCCCTTCCTGCACCTTGACGAATAGCCGCTTCAGACGGTTATACATCCTGACATAGCAGAGCACCAGCAGAGTAATGGTAATTACTGAGATTAGAATTCCCATATCCTGTTCCTCCTTGTTTTGATATTTTCCATTTGCGTATATTATAATGCAACTCCCTGCCAAAATAAAGCATAAAAAGAATTGTACAAATGTTTTCTCTTATTATTGAAGCAGTGTTTTATCGCTCCTGCTCTTTGTATTTGGCTTTTTTCTGCTGCTTTTCTGGCTGCTGTTTTTGCTGCAGGTGTTCTTGAATAGAGCGTACTTCTGTTTCTTCCCCCAATAATTCAGAAACATCACGCTTGCTGTCAAGCAGGATAAGCGGATCAAATTTTTCTCCATATGCCGCTTTGATCTTGGAAGTGGCAGATTGAATCTTCTCCCCCTGTAAGGCGATCCGCTGTTCGGAAAGTTCTGCTGAATCCACATTTTTTGCCTGCTCCTTTAATTCTGAGAACTGCTTTAAGGCATCCTCCAACTCAGCAGCATATTTTTCTTCCTGCTTTGTCAGCCGTTTCAAATTTTCCTCCATAGCCGAAACACTCTTTTTAACCTCAGCAATTCCAGTATCCTCACTACAATCAAATGAACTGAGGAGCATCGTCTTTTCGGATCTCAGTTCTTCTAAATCTTCCGTCAGTTCGGCAATCTGTTTTGCCAAATCATTATGAGCAACAAACTGATAAAATGGTGTCGCTTTCTTTTCTGTAAGCAGCGTTTTCCGTTCTTTGGTCGTATTTTTAATCTGCTGTACCAGTACGGAATATCGCTCTAAGTCGGGCTTCAGCACATTCAGGCTTTCCGATAATTTGTGCTTTCCAAAACCGGCATAGCGAATCTGATAGCAAAAAATAACCATGTTCGCCCGTAAGGACTCCATTGCTTCTGCAAGAGCAGGAACAGATGCTTTAACTACCTGAATCAACTTCTTGACCGTTGCTTTCAGCTCACAGAGCAACGCATTGTCTGCCTTAATCTGACGATTTAACTCACAGCGGTCAGAAACAATTCCCTTTTTCTCCAATGCTCTTGCAACCACACCCTCGTGAATAGTAGGTTGTTCATCAAGTTCCCGTTCTGCATGACTGCGGTGGTCAATGCGTTCTTTGTGTCCAGCACGCTCCAAATGGCGGTTCGTTACATCAGCCCACGCTGCTCTCCATAAAACAAGTTGTTCTTCGCTGTTCCAACGCTCAGCAATAGGATTTTGTCTGCCGTATTTCGTGCTTTTGGGATATTTCGATACCCGTTCATAGCCTTTTTCTTCAGCAGCAGAAGCAGTCATATAAACCTTTTTCTTTCCTACCTTATACTGGTATTGCTTTTCCCATCCCTCTGTCTGTGCCGTCTTAAACTCATCCGCAGTAAATCCTTGTTCCTCTCCATTTTTCACACAGAGATATTCCTTCTGTGTCTTATATTGCCAGTTTCCTTTTTCATCTAACGGGCGCACTGTCAGCATGATATGAGCATGGGGATTGTGACCGGGAGGATATGGATCATGAATTGCCACATCCGCACACATACCATCATCTACAAAGGTTCCAGAAATAAAATCAGACAGCAGCTTTTCCCACTGTGTTTCGTTCTGCTCAATCGGCAAAGCGACCACAAATTCACGGGCAAGGCGGCTGTCTTTTGTCTTTTCATTTTCTTCCACGGCGTTCCAAAGCACGCTCCGTTCTTTCCATTCTGATGGGGCAAACTCTGGTAGGAACACCTCCTGCCAGACAAGACCTTTTTTACGGGTGTAATCGTGCTGAATCCCGTCATAGTCATTCAGTATTTTAGAACAACTTAAATACGCTGCCGCAGCGACTGCACTTCGCCCTGCACCACGGCTGACTATTTTTGCTTCCAGATGATAGATTGCCATTTGGCTTCACCGTCCTTTCTTTCTGTTTCTCTTTTGAAAAGAGAAAATGGGTGTCGCCGAGAATGCGATACCCATAACTGCGTAAAAGCTGCCAGTGGCAGGTTTTCGCAGGCAGGCGGCGAGATGGGGTGGCAATATGCCACCTCATCGTTTTGCTGATAGAGCAAATATAGAGCCGACTGCACAGGGAATGTTCGCTTGCGACATTGCCTGCCCCCTCTGGAGAACTGTCTGAAAGACAGTTCGTGAAGAGCGCACGAGCCCGACCAACGGGAGGGATACCACCGCCTGCTTTGCAGGTGGTGAGTAAGTGCGCCCTTCGGGAAAAAGAAAAAGCGACCGATAGCCGGTCGCTCATAAAAATCATCGGATTGGTTTGAATACTTCGCATAAAAAATCCTCCAACTGTTCCAAAGTCATCTGTGTTGTCTGCGGTAATGCTTTCTCTAAAATCGCACCTTCCTGAACCAGCCGCCGTGTCCGTGCTTTTCGCTCTTTCTGTCGGTCACGCATCTCGGCTTCTTCCAATCTGTGCTTCGCCTGTAAAAGCTTCTTTTCATTTTCTGTCATAGGTTTTATTCCTTTCTGCCGTATCCGGCTGAAAACGCAAAGAAGGCGGCTCATGAGATTTTATTCTCACAAGTCGCCTTCAGCGTCATTTATTATGCTGTTTTCTGTTTTTGCCCGTTTTCTTTAATAGGCGGGGCATCAAGCAATACTGGTTCGTTCTTTTTTATTTGCTTCGCAACATTGCGTTCTTTCTGCATCCTGCGGTTTGCTTCCGTCCTGCAATCATCACAACAGTATTTTACATCTCTCCGTGTAGCGGTAAAAGTTTTTCCGCAGTTCTCGCAGACACATTCCCGCTTTCGGTTTTCCGCTGCTTCCTGACGGTAAAATTTAGTACGGCACTTCGGACTGCAAAACAGAGTATTTGACCGCTTGGATTCAAATTCTTCACCACAGCATTTACAGATTAGCTGAAATGGCTGACCAACTGCGTGCTCACCAGCCTTGATTTTTTGGTAGCGTTCCCGGCTCTTGATGCGGTGTCTGCGAAGCTGTTCCTGCCGCTTGATCTCCTCCGGTGTCAGATCCGGTTCGGGCAGTTCAAACCGTCCGATAAATTTCAGATAAATCTCAACCTCCTGCACCCGATCCCCGTCAATCTTTTCCGGGGCGTGGACAATGATTTTTTCAATAAACTCATTGATCATTGGAGTAGTCAGTTCGGAAAAGTCGGTGTACTTCTTTGCCAGTGAAAGGAACTGCTCCGCACGGTCAGTATCTTCCTCAAAAGAGGACAGATGCGATTCTGCATCCGATACAGATGTGACAAGAGCTTTCTGCTCCGCTTCGTATTCTGCAAGCAGAGTATCAAAGCGCTCATCGGTAATGCGCCCAATGGCAAAAGATTCGTAGAGCTTTTTGATAATGGTATCAAGCTCGGCAATACGCCTACGGTCTTTGTTCAACTTGCGTTTGGTATCCTTTGCGACTTCCGCCTGTCTGATTTGAGAAGCAGAACGCACCTTTTTCATAAACTCATCCTGATTGGCGATGGCAAAGGCGCTGGCTGTTCGGATGGTTTCCAAAACAAGCTCTCTGACCGCTTTTGTCCGAATATAGTGACCGCTGCAAGCATGAGTGCGCTTTTGATGTGCCAATGTGTAGGCGGAGCAATCATAAAAATCAGAGGGATAGGGATTGCTCTTCGTACCGCCTTTGGAACGGTGATTGGTCATTTTCGCTCCGCAGTCAGCACAGAACAGAAGTCCAGTCAGCGGATTGGCTTCGCCAAGCGTATCGTGGCGTCTCGGTGTCTTTCGCAGTTTCTGTGCAAGCTCCCACATTTCCTTATCTACAATCGCTTCGTGGGTGTTCTCAAAAATTAGCCAGTCCTCCTGCGGATTCATAACCGGATTTTTGTCCTTGTAGGACTGCTTGTGAGAACGGAAATTGACCGTATGCCCCATATATTCGGGCTTGGAGAGAATCTGCCCAACGATATAACCACTCCAGTTATAAGGGTTGGGAAATTCCTCTTTACTTTTCCAGACGCCACGCCCCTGCTTTGCGGCGTAGACCGCAGGAGTTTCCACCTTATCGTCATAGAGGATACGGGCGATGTCATAAGGACCGTTTCCCTCGATGGTCAGCCGGAAAATGCGGCGGACAACCGCAGCGGCTTCCTCATCGATATACCAACTGTACTTATCACCCGGCATTTTCTTGTAGCCATAAATGGCACAGTTGGTGGTAGGCTTGCCGGATTCGCCTTTCACACGGATCGCTGTTTTCTGCTTGCGGCTCAAATCACGAAGATACCACTCGTTCATAATGTTGAGGAACGGGGCAAACTCATTGCTGTTCTGATCGTCGCTGTCCACGCTGTTGGCAATCGCCACAAAGTGAACATGATGCTGACGGAAGAATACCTCCGTGTAAAAGCCTGTTTGCAGATAATCACGCCCCGCCCTGCTCATATCTTTTACAATGACATGAGCAACTTTGCCCGCTTCGATGTCTGCAATAAGCTGTTTCCAAGCGGGACGCTCAAAATTTCCTCCACTCCAACCGTCATCGGTATAGTGCTGACAGTTCGTATAACCTTTCTGATGGGCATAGCTTTCAAGGTATTTTTTCTGATTGACAATACTGTTGCTATCACCAGTCTGGTCATCATCACGGGACAGCCTTTCATATAAAGCTGTGATTTTTCCTTCAGTCTGTTTTACGCTCATGATGCGCTCCTTTCAGACTGCCGGCTCATTTGTGGTGAATCCATTATACCACAAGTTCCGCCAGTTGTAACCGTTTCATTGCGAATCATCCGTAAAATTTTATCCTCCATCGTTTCCTTCTCTGTATCGCTGAATACTACTTTAACTTTATAGGTGGTGCCGCCAATGCGGCGAATCATATAAGAAAAATTACTGTTCTCGTTTTTTGCCATAGGCAGTTACCTCCGTGTTGAAAAGTTCATGGTTTTTTCGTATAATAGGTTTGGTTCCGGCAAAGTGTAACCATTTGCATGGTTAAAATCGAGCAAAAGGTATTAACACCCTGCCAATGCAGAAATACCCTCAAAAAAGCCTTGCGGCACAAGGCTTTCCGAGGGCAAAAGCGTTACATCTGTTGTTGTTTCTCCCGATACTTACGCACCCTTGCTGCTGTCTGCTTACGGCGAGCTTCTTCGGCACAGCGCTGTGAGCAGTACACCCGTTTTCCGTCAGTTGGGAACGGCTTGCCGCATTGTTTACAATGAGTGGTCGATATTTGCGTGAATACGGCTTCCAATCCTGCATCTTCCGGCAGGACAGACTTGCGGAAATATCTGCATAGTGCGCTGTTGGTAAAGCAGATACCCAACATTGGACAGTCACAGTCCAATGGCAGGCAGCCGTACTCTTTGTCGTAGTTGGCACAGAGAGAAGTAACCAGCTTCTTGATCCGCTGCTTCTCCCTGCCCGTCAGCTCACGATAATTGTTTGACATAGGCGGTTTCCTCCTTTCATTCAGTGTCGAAAGTAATCTAATAACAGGCAAAATAGGTTACCTCCTCACTTATAGGAGAAATACAGGGTACTTAGCGGAACTGTTTTTATGGAGAATCCAAAAAAATTTCAAAAATATTTTTGAAGGGAGGTGTCTGCGGTGTTTGACGATCCCGAACGATATGAACATGACGGTTTTTATGAAGAAGATACTGACTATGAAGATGAATATGAAGCGGACGATTCCGATTACATAGTCGATGACGAAGAAAATGAAAACGCCCTTTGGGACGATGAGGAAGAAGAACCCGCTGACGATCTTCCCGAAAAGAAGCGAAGGAAGCGGAAGAACCAAGTTGTTCTTGCTGACAATGATACAGATACCGAAGAAACCGAATTATCCGAACAGGTCAGACGGCAGATTACAAAAGAAAAACAGCTCATCGAAGAACTGGAAGCCGACGCCGAGGAACATCCCTTTGAGGATGGTACTGACGAGGAAGAACTGGAGCGTAAGAAGCTCAAACGAGAACTGCGGGCAGAAGCCCTTGCACGATTGGAGGATTCCGCCAGAACACAGCGGGAGTTTGAAAATGTGATTGCATGGTGGGACAGGCTGGACGCTAATCGGGAGCGTAGGGAACGCTATCATGAACTCAGCAGAAGCGGCGATGATGTTCCTCTTGATTACGGGGCATCTGCCAATGAACTCTTTTTTCCGGATACGCTAAATGATGTGCTGGAAAAGCAGATACGAAAAGGTGATTTCATTGACGCAATTTTCTACTGTCCTTACGATATACATGAACTTGTAACGGAAGAATACCTATCCAAAATTCTCTGGGAATTGACTGAGGAACACAAAGAGCTGCTCTTTCTCTGTGCTGTCCGGTTGTTTAGCTCAATAAGGATCGCTAAAATACGGAATCAAAGCGACCGGAACATCCGCAAGGTGCGTGGCACGATGCTCAAAAAGATACGAAAAAAGCTGCTTCCTGCACTTTTGGATAAGGTAGAAAAGCAACAGCCAATGACCTTATTGGAGAAAGATTTTTTAGAAGAATCCAGAATGGAGATTGATTCAGGGGAATAGAAATCGTATAATCGATAATATAAAACAGAGTTATTCAGGTTACAATATGAAGTGAGGAATAGACTGATATGGGAAATATAAAAGCAGAAGAAGCAATGAGGGAATTAACACTGATGCTGTTATACCTCTCCCGCTTTACACAGAGAGAAAAGTTTCACGAAGCAACCGATTTTTATGCATGGAAAGGCTACGATTTTGATATACTGAACGAATTGGACGATGCAGACTATATCCGGCAGGGAAATCATCCGTCCCGTTCCAAATCGGTATATATTACGGAAAGCGGTATGGAACAGGCAAAAGAGCTTTTATCCAAATATGGTATCAGTGATTGGAAACAGGGGTGAGAAAATGAAGAACCTTTTTGAACGCACCAGTTCTAATTGGGTGCGGTATAGTGAATATGAATGGAAGGCGGCAGAGGACGGAACTCTGTATCTCACGCCCACCAAAACGGCGCAACCGAGTATTTATGATCCGCTGGCAGAGTATCAGAAAATTGTATTGGATGCCATCAACATAGGACGCATGGGTATGAGCAAAAAGCCGGATGCCGAAATTCAGAAGGCTATCCAGCAATTTGCGGTGAAATACGGCTTGTTTGGACTGATGACTGCGTTACCTACCACACCAAACTTTATGGAATATGAGGCGGTGTATCTGCCGAAAAACCACTTTATCAAAAAAGAAACTATGTCCACGGAAAAATATCTGGCACTGTTCTTTCCATTTGACAAATTGGATGTGATCAAGCGTGGTATCGAGTCCATGTGGAACATCCAAAATGACCGTGTTATGATGGCACTGGCTTTGACCATGACAGATAAGCCGATGGCGGTCAACATGAGCTTTCAGCGGGAATATGCGGAGCGATATGAATGGATAAAACAGCAGTTCATCGACTGGGCGTTTACCTATATCAACAGTTTCCTTTATTATGAGGATTATGATACACTGAACGATGAAACCCGGCAGATGATGCAGCAGAGCATGGCGGCATTTGGCGGCATCGCTCCAACTTATCATATAGCCCTTTTGGATAAGCCGACGATTATTTGGGATTTTCACTCTCTCATGCTTGGAGTTCAGATGATGTTCAGCTTTATGCTGACCGACAGCGAAAACCCGATTAAGCTTTGCAGGCATTGTACCAAAGCTTTTGTCGCAAGCAGACCAAGTGCTGTATTTTGCAGCCCGCAGTGCAAGAACAAGCATAATGTTTACAAAAGCAGAGCGAGAAACAAAAGTGAAGAATAGGAAGGGAATGGAATGGATATGAACGAAGAATATGGGCTAACTCCTTATGAAACAAGGGAAATCCTGTTTTATAAAACTGATAATGGTGAAGTTCGGGTTGAAATCCTTTTATATCAGGAAAACTTGTGGCTGACGCAGGCAAAGATGGCAGAATTATTTGAAGTGCAAAAGGCGGCTATTTCAAAACATTTGAAAAATATTTTTGCATCCGGCGAATTGCAGGAAGAAGCAGTTGTTTCCAAAATGGAAACAACTGCGGCAGACGGCAAGCGGTACAATACAAGCTATTACAATCTGGATGCCATTATTGCTGTCGGATACCGTGTTAATTCTAAAAAGGCTACGATGTTCCGCATTTGGGCAAATCGAGTATTAAAAGAATTTATTATTAAAGGCTATGTGATGGACGATGCACGACTGAGAGAACCAGAAAACCTCTTTGGTAAGGACTATTTTGAGGAACAGTTGGAGCGTATTCGTGATATTCGCTCCAGCGAGCGCCGTTTTTATCAAAAAATCACGGACATTTACTCCCAGTGCAGTGCTGACTATGATGTGAACAGTCCTGTTACAAAAGAGTTTTTTGCCACAGTACAGAATAAGCTTCATTACGCTGTCACTCATCATACGGCGGCTGAGATTGTTTATGGACGAGCCGATAGCACGAAACCAAACATGGGCTTGACAACTTGGAAAAATGCTCCGCAGGGGCGTATTCGCAAGTCTGATGTTTCAATCGCCAAAAACTACTTGAACGAAGAAGAAATGATAAATCTGAATGAGATCGTGACAATGTATCTGGACTATGCCGAAAGACAGGCACGGCGAGGAAATATCATGTATATGCAGGATTGGGTTAATCGTTTGGATGCGTTCCTCCAGTTCAACGAAGAAGATATTTTACATGACAAAGGCAAGGTGACCGCTGCCATCGCAAAGGCGTTTGCAGAAAGTGAATTTGAAAAATTCCGTGTTTTGCAGGACAGAACATATCAGAGTGATTTCGACCGTCTTGTGGCAAATATCGAAGAAAACAGCAAACAAACAAAATAAATCAGGAAACCCCACGCTTCCGATTTTATTGTCAGAAGTGTGGGGCTTTTGTATCAGGTTTACAGATCATATACCAATTCGTGCAGAACGATTTCTTCCGCACGGTTACGGATACTGTTCATACGGCGCACCCATTCTATTTGATCAGCCGCTTTGAACGCTTCAGTTACGCCTTCCTGCTTTGCCATAGCTGAAACGATGTTTTCAATGCGCTCGTTGCAGACTTGATCGATTTCAGCTAAATGCTTGAACAGCGTTCCCTCCAGCACATAGTTGTTGTAGAGTATTTTACGGTACTTTTTCAGATAGCTGCGGCGCATACGCCCGTATTTGCCTATCTGATATTCGCCGTCATCCGGCAAAGTAATGTTGGGAATGAAATAATATCCCACTTGACGGTATGTACCGCCCATTTCTTCAAAGATAGTTTTCATAAAATTCAGCTCCTTTTGTGTTGATTTCCAGCGGTTATAAGGCTTTTTGACTCCTTTCTTACAACTGCTTTTCAATTCACCACAAATGAGCCGCAGTCATATGTATTAGGTGGCAGAAACAACCCTTTACATATTAACTCTTGGCACCCATTTTTTATACCGTTTGTTGGGAAATACGTGGTCTGTCCGTATATAGTATGTATAGAAAATAAAAAAGGAGTGGATACATAACATGTATAGAACGAAAACAATCGCAGTCGATCACGGGAACCGGAACATAAAGACCGAGAATCAAATTTTTACATCAGGGCTAGTAGAAAGTGATACGGAGCCGCCGCTGGGGGACTTCCTGTCTTATAACAAGAAGTATTATACACTGTCACAACAGCGGATTCCTTACATGAGGGATAAAACGAAAGACGACCGGTTTTTCATACTGACCCTGTTTGGGATTGGCATGGAACTGGAGCTGGAAGGACAGCGGCCGAGGAATGAAATTACAAAAGTAAATCTGCCCGTAGGGCTGCCACCGGCGCATTACGGTTCACTATATAAAAAGTTTGAGCGGTATTTCAAAAGAGAAGGAATCATTCAGTTTTCCTTCAGAAGAAACAGCTATTCTGCTATAATCGGGGATGTGGTTTCCTATCCACAGGACTATGCAGCAGCCATGACAATCTATCCGGAGATCAAGCGGCATACCAAGGTCCGGATTTTTGATATTGGCGGATTCAGTGTGGATTATCTGGAGTTAAAGAATGGAGTGCCGGATATGAATATCTGTGATTCCCTGGAAAACGGAGTTATCACCTTATATAACCGGATTAAGTCCAGGGTCAATTCCGAGTATGATTTATTACTGTCCGAATCAGAGATTGATGACATCATCCAGGGAAAGAAAACGGATTTTAATGAGCAGATACAGGGGCTGGTAAGGAATATAACCAAAACCTTTGTAGACGATCTGTTAGGAGCCTTCCGGGAGCGGAGCATGGATTTAAGGACAGGCTGTGTGGTCTTTGTCGGTGGCGGAGCTTTACTTTTGAGAGAGCATCTGGAGAGGTCAGAGAAAGTGGAAAAAGCGATTTTTATACCGGAGATTACGGCCAATGCGCGAGGCTATGCCAAGCTCTATAACCTTTCAAAAGTTGGGAGGTAGCCTGATATGCGGGAAAAGAAGAATGAATTTGTTTTCACGATTGGTTTTAAGAAAAAGGATCCGGAACATGTTAGAGTTGCAAAGATGTTAAATGAGATGGACCCCAAAAACCAGTTTATTGTTAATGCGGTCTTATGCTATGTAGATTCAGGGTATGTAAATGTCCGACCATGGAATCTGCAGCCTTTATTTGTACAAGCTGAAAATATCCAGCCCTCAGTGCAGATTAAGCAAGGGCCTAAACCACTGAAGGAGGATGAAGAACTGGATGAAAACGATGCCAGAACGATTATGCAATCTCTAAAAAATTTTCGTGCATGACACTACTATGAACATTGTTTTATTATTCATTACCATGAAAATAAATTTTTACTACGCAATAAAAGTAACAAATATATTTGGGGTTTTACAATGGAGACGGTAAGTTGAAATGTACAGCTATGTGTGTATAACATTCAGTAAATATTTCTTAATATCACAGATGTAATCGTTTTATATACTTTTTCTCTGTGATAGGAAACAATGTGATACAAACTTTGGCACTGAATATTAAATAAGTATCTTAAATTACATAGTAATTTTTGGTACAATAGAATGAAAGAGGGGTAGATGAAAGGTAATTTTTACACCAGCGGTTTTGGCTTGTCCTGTTAGTTTTCGGATCATAGAAAATCTTGTCGGGAAGGATTAAAAAACGGATGATATCTATGTAAATACCTATGGAAGGCCATGTTTATTTCAGAATAACCCCTTACAACCAATTTTTTGTACTTTTAATTATGTTATTGTAGAGGACTGAAAATATTTAGGTTAAAGTGAGGGAAACATTATGATAGAAATATTAATCTGTGATGATGATAAGTATTTTTGTGGTTACATGGAAAACTGTATATTGGATTGGGCATCTAAAAATCAGTGTGAAGTAAATATAGAACAGTGCTATTCTGGAAAAAGCCTGCGACAATTCATGAAAGAAGAATATCCCTATTTACTGTTTCTGGATATAGAACTTGGGGATGAGACGGGAATGCAGATAGGCGATTATATCCGAGAGGGGCTAAAGGATGAGAACCTCCAGATTGTATTCGTATCATCCCATACACAGTACGCGATGCAGCTGTTTCATATAAGGCCCTTTGACTTCCTGGTAAAACCAATCGGGCCGGAGCAGCTCGCACAGGTCCTTTCCAGATACTGTGCAGTTAAATTAAAGGATAATAAGAAATATTTTGCTTATCAGCAGAAAAATCACACGATTCGCATTGACCTGAACAATATTATGTATTATCAAAGCGACAGAAAGAAGGTTAAAATATTTACGGAAAATAGACAAATGAGTCAGCAGGATTTACTTTATAGAGGAGAGTTGAATCAATATATTGAGTTTTATGGAAGCTTAGAAGAGACTATGCAACAGTTAGAGCGAAGACAGTTTTGGCGTATCCATAAATCATATATAGTGAATATAGACTATGTAAAATCATTTGGACGGGACCACTTTCTTCTGAAACATGATATTGAAATACCTGTTAGCCGATCGAGATGGAAAGAAGTTCAACAGTGGATTTTACAGTATGGATATGCATAGCATCTTATGTAAGAAACAATATGGCGGAATAAAACATGATACAGAATGGAGAAAATAGTCATGGTAATTTTTTTGATAAATAGTCTATTTGGAATTTTCCTGACCTATAAGATGGTTGGGATTCTGCTTAAGCGGCTGTGTATCAGCGTAAAAGCGTGTATTTTACTTTATTTTATATATTACATAATTAACAATCTTGTATATTTCTTATGGAAAAACGATAAAATTACATTGATTTCAAATTATATTTGCCTCTATATAATTGTTTTCATTGCCTATGATGAATATATTTGGAAAAAGATACTGGTACCTTTGTTGCTTGCGACTATAGGCTATTGCACGGAAGAACTGTTTTGGTACTTGCTAATGATATTCTTTAAAACACCAGATATATCAGTTGTTGCGGTCCTTTCTAACTTTATGTTCTGTATTGTTCTGGCTCTCCTACAGGGACATTTTAATCGGGGAGTGAACGATTTGCGTCTAAGGCATGAGAATCTATTACTGATTATGCTGCCAATCACCAGCATGTTTGTCGTATTGGCAATGGATACAAAAATGAATCCAGAATTAAAGGCAGGAGGAATATTCGGGATAATTTTATTGAATATTGTAGTATTTTATTTATATGAGCAACTAGCGAGCGCATATGAAAAAGAAATGGAACAATATTTACTCAGCCAAAAACTCAGACAATATGAGAATCAATTGGAGCTGATGCGCGAATCTGTCAAACGGATCCGTTCGATTCGTCATGATATCAAGAATCATATCATTGTTGTGAAACAGTTGCTCAATGATAAAAAGATAGAGGAGATTAACGACTATCTGAAACAATTAGAAGATGTAATGGCAACAAATAAGGAATATGCAAAGACAGGAAATGATTGTGTAGACAGTATCATTAATTATTATATGGATGAGGCCGAAACAATGGGTGCCACGATAGAACTGACACTTAAGATACCGGAATCTCTGCCAATTGCCTCATTAGATATCAGCATTATTCTTGGAAATCTATTGCAAAATGCAGTGGAGGCTCTAAAAAAATGTGAAGGGAATAAAAGACTGTATGTTTTATTTAGTATGGAAAAGGGGACCTTACGGTTAAGGATTATAAATACCTATAATGGTAACCCCATCATGTCTAATGGAAAGCATTTACAAACATCAAAGACGATGGAGATGGACCATGGATTTGGCCTGCAGTACGTTAAGGAGTCAATTAATAAATATAATGGTGAAATGGAATATAAGATTAAGGATGATGAGTTTGAGGTGAATGCTTTTATTTTAATGGGAGAAGAATTCTAAACATAAAAATCAATTGCAATAAAATGCCGATTTCCGTATGCAAAAGTTGTGGCTAAGGAATCGGTATTTTTTATATGTGGGCAGAAATAAAGTCCACTTACAGGATTAAACTCAAAATAGAATTTTTTGTACTCTTTTTAACAATTTTCTAAGCAATAATCTATATGTTCTGCTAAAAATGACTGGTAGGTCTGGTGGTAGATTGTATTAAATGCAAATTATACCATTAAAATGGTTATTTGTACCATTTGCAAATTATTACTAAAAATTTGTGATATACTTTATCCATTAAAAATGAGGAGGGGAAACAATGAAATTTATCAAAAGTTTTATTAAAAATCATTCCACTCAAATTACCAGTTTTGCACTGGCGATGGCCGTAATCATTACAAACATGAACTGCTGGGGAAAAGCATTTCAAGAGAAATTGCCGGAAGAGATTGATAAACTCCGTAAATTCAAATGATTGACTGGATTTTAGAAATCTTAAAAGAAAGCGGCGCAGTTGGAAACAATAATGAAACAATTGTAAAATATGGACTGCAGAAGGCAGGAAGTTTTTTGCTAGATTTGATTATTACTTTCATATGCGCTGCTTTTTTTGGAATCCCCATAGAGGGAGTGGTTTTCTGGATAGTTTTATTTGTACAGAGAATGTATATTGGTGGATATCATGCCAAGACCCAGCTAAGGTGTCTGTTTATTTCGTGGATAGTGACAATAATTTCTTTTTCGATTATAAAAATGGATATGAGTGATAGAGTATTGCTCTATATGATGGGAGTGGTAACCATAATTATTTGGTTGGCAGCACCCGTGGAAGCTGAAAACAAGCCATTGTCTGAACGGGAAAGGGTACTTTATCGGAAGATTGGAAAATGGATGATGGGAATTTGTTTTATGGTGGCAGTGATAGCTAAATCCATCCACCTATATGTAATATTTAAACCACTTGCACTTGCAACAATCGGAACAGGACTAGGAGTTATCATAGCGCTGGTCCTAAAATATCAAAAAGCAGGTAATTGTAGAAAATAATATATGGTAAATGAAAGGGACAATTTCTATCGGTATGCGGCCAAAGTAGAAATCTTAAAGCGAGGCAAATTTGACGTTGTGCTATACAATATTGAGACAGACATTAAAAAAAGCCATTTGTATTTTTGGAATCGATCATGGCAGAAACAAAAATACCGTTATAAATTAATGGATTGTATTATGAAAGATAAAACCGTTGTGAGCTGTTCAATTAAGGAAGATTCATTTGTACAGGCGATGTGGATTTTTCCTGGCAGGGAAGAATAGCAAAGGCCTAACTTACAATTTTATCTGTCATGCCAAGACAATCTGCAAATATGAACGGAGGCATAACAGAGAAGAGATATCCAAACTGCGATGTTTCAGAGCGGGGAATAGGAAGATAACAATGAAAAAGTATAAAAAAAATTATGGCTTTTTAATTATGGCCCTCCTCTTTATGCTGATGTTTTCCTTCATATCGGAAGCAAACGAACACAGCAGTGATAAGAAAGGGCTGGATGTTATTTTCGTTATGGACTACAGTGGTTCGATGAAAACGAATGATCCGGAACAAACAGCACAAGGAATGGTAAAAGCATTTATAGACACTGTACATAGCGCAGACATACGCATTGGATTCGTGGCATATAATGACCGGCTTCTTTCAACAACTTCCCCGATTTCAGTAGGAACAAATGAGGAAAGACAAGTATTAAGGCAGTTAATTGATGCACCTGGATATTCTGGAAATACAGATATAGGTCTGGGACTACGGAATGCTCACGAATTGATTTCACAGGAAACGAACCGCAAAAAGGCAATTGTTTTAATTTCAGATGGGGAGTCAGATTTAAAAGGATCTCAAACCGGCAGGGGATTGGAACAATCGCTTCAGGACGAGGAGTATGTGGCACAAAAATGCGGGGAGCAGGGCATACCAATCTACTCCATAGCTTTTGGAAAATACGATGGGAATACTGCGAATCTGGAATCGCTCTCAAAACGGACCCAAGGACAGATGTATTTCGTTAATGAGCCATCGACACTGATTGAAATATTGTATGGCATTTTTGCCGACAATATGGACTACCGCATCCAGCAAATCACAGACAGTATCTATGCACCTGGTATACAGAATATTCGGTTTAAACTGGACGATGCCTATCTGGATGAGTTGGATGTGCTTGTTATATCACCTCAATCAATTGGACCGGTTCGTGTTTTGTACGGAGAACAGCAAGTTGAAGCTGTAAATTCGAAAAATTATGCCGTCACAAAAATAACGGATGTAAGAGATGACATCGAAGAACTAACGATACAAACAGAAACCGTAGAAAACCAGAAACTTCAGATATACCTGGTTAGTTACCGTAATTTGACACCGGTCCTCGATGTAGAAAGTACCATCGGAAAAAATTTACCTCTGGAATATAAAGTTTATTTTAAGGACAAAACTGGAGCGGTTATATCAGACGAGGCTTTCTATAAAAATTTCAGGTGTGAACTGACGCTGTATGATGGCGAGCAGAGGGAAAAAGAATCCTTAACGTGCGAGATTCGGGACGGAATTATTGCAGGAGAGACGAGTTTTGATAAATCGGGTATTTACTACATGGAAGGGCAGCTGGACGACCGCATGGGTTCAGTCTCTTTTAAACCGATTAAAATTGAAGTGAATAATCGTCTGCCCATGGGAAATCTTCCGGAAACCGGAAGATTAACATCAATCAGCAAGGAAACCGAGTATGTTTTAACCGAGTTCTTTTCGGATCCGGATGGAGATGTTCTTAGTTATTCATTGAGAGATACGAGTGGGGGCTGTGTGGAAGCAAAGATTTCTGAAGGCCGCCTTCTTGTTAACCCGGTGAAATCCGGTAACCAGTCATTAACTCTATGGATTTCTGATGGGGAGGGTGTTCTGGAGTATTCATACCACATATCAGTTACTCCACTGTGGAAAGTATATTGGTGGATAATCCTTCTTTTTGGCATGATAGCAGCGGGAATTTTGTGGAAAGTATTCCACAAACCCAAACCAGTATTAGATCAGATAACAGAGGAGAAGAAACGCAACCATTTTTGTGGAAAACTGGATGTTTATTGTACCAGGCAGCCAGATACGATGGGAGAAATTCCGCCGTTATCTTTTCCAATGCATAAAGTGAAGGATAATAAAATAACGCTTGGCGACCTTATGGGGGATTATCCGGAGATTTCTGATGCGTTAGGATTAGATTTGCTGCATCTAATTGCAGACGAAGACAGAAGGATGATTCTGTATCATACATCCAATGCGGTGGTAATGATAGGGAATTCCATCGTTTGCCGGCAGATTCAGTACAGTGTGAGCTTTGGTGATGTGATTTATATTACGTCACAAGATGGAGCATATGAACTGGAGATGCATTATATAACGGTGATCCAATAAATTCAAAAGAGGGAGTGAAAGCCTATGGAAACTATCACACAGACAAACAGAACGATTCTGTTTGCTGAAATGAATCCAGAGCGCCTGAACCTGGTTACTTTGATTGGGGATGTGCGGGGAAAGAACAGTCTGGACGATGACAAAATCAAAGAAATTAATGAGGAATTGGTGGTCTCCAGTTTTGAAGAGTTCTTGGAGAAATTCACGCCGGTAGTATATTCCTGGTGTGACGCTGCATCCTCAAGCATCCAGTATAGCCTTGTGAAGCCAGAGAACATCCCAGATAATTGTATTACGGAAATACCACTGAACGAATCAAATGATTTACTCAATATGCTGATAACCTTATTAGGTGCAAAGGGAGCCCAAGGTGTGGCAAATGTTGACTTCAAGTTCAGTCATGTGCTGGATATGATTTCTCCCAAGAAAATTATGGAGGATATCCGCCAGGTCAGAAGAGAAATCCAATACACCTATGGCAAATATATGGAACTGGATGAAGGGGATCCCAAACGCCTGGACCTGGGCGATAAACTGAATTATCAGTTTGAACAGGCCAGCCAGAATTACAATAATGTGCTCGCCATGCTCCCTCTGGCAATTGAGGACATCAAGACCCGGCTCCTTCTGGGAGATGGGGAAACAAAACAAGGCGGGCAGGACTTTAAAGCCGGCCTTCTTAGCATGGGTGATGATGGGGAACTGAAGATTCTTGAGATGAAACAGGAGGAAAGTACCCAGCTGGCCGTGGTGGATGACCATATCAATACAAGTCTGAAAGAGACATTCAAAGAGGATTATGATGAATTAAACGAAGCTCCATCGGATTATGTCAGGGACCTGGTAGTGCGTACATTCTGCCCGCTTGGTTCCACCATGGAAAGTGCTGTGGATACAGAGGTGGAAGTAAGTAATTATAATAACTACCTGGAATTTTACAAGAAGAGCAAGGATGATTTTGTGAAGGCGGTCAAACCGTTGATTGAGAAAATCCTTGGAGTGAAGACATTCTTTGACCAGTATCAGGTAAAAGAAAAAGGTATGCAGCCTAAGCTACTGATTTCCAATGCCTCCCTGGAAATGTTGGTTAAATCCAGCAATCTTCCAAGACTGTTGACCTATTTAAATACGACCAATGATAAAAATGAGTTTGAGAATACCATCTGGTATGGGATTGTCCCGGATATCGAACTGAATCAGAGTGCTGGCGGTAAGCTTCAGAGGATACGTTTTGCTGGGAATCGGAAGGTGGAGAAGCAGGGGACCAATTCCATGGAAAGCCTGGCAATCTTAATGAATGCACTGCTTCCGTATAAAATCACCACTTTTTTCAGCTTCTGTACGGGTGAAGAGACTACATTCAACTATGTGGCAACGGAGGGAATTGAGATTTTTAAGGATAAATGTACGCCCCTCATGAAGCAGGATTACAGTGAGTTTGTGGTACCGTGTATTCCGAACGCAACCATTATTCCCAAAGATAAATCAGGTCTGATTTTGGATAAACGTATGATTATGGATGAAGAAGGCCATGTGATGTTATCGGAAGAAAAAGAGGATGTCATGAAAATGTGGCTGGAGGGCATTTATATCAATGCAGCCTATGAAGCGGCCGGTATCGTGGCGGCATGGCAGTGTCCGGAATATTTAAAAGAGCGTTTCAACAATACCAGCAGTGAGTATCCAGGGGTCCGATTTGATGTGGAAGCAGATGATAATGCACTTCTAGCAACAACGAGTATGACAAAGGAAATCTCAGGCTTTACGAATGCAATTAAAAACTCTATTAATCATACCGGTTTCGGTTTTGTGTTTTCCTCGGACAATGCGCAATATAAAGGACGTGAAATTAAAAACATTACCGTTTATAAAGCACGAAATCTGTTGAGCAATGGCACTGAGTTTGAGCCGATTTATAAGACATTGGTGGTTACCTATATTGAGCGTATGCTCCGTTTCTACAGTGGGGATTTCAAACAGGATAAAATCCTTAAATTTTTCAGCAGCAATCCGAGCAGCCAGAAAAGCCGCTGGGATGCAGACCGCCAGCATGTGAATTCAATCCTGCAGGATGGGGACGAGTTAGATTTTGCAATTGATGAGAAAAATGGTATCTGTAATGTACAGGTAACATTTTCTAATGTCACAAAGAACCTGAAGGTGCAGCTTACCAGGAAAGTGGGGGATAAATAAAAATGTATGAATCAGTTGAGTGAATCGTTACGATAGCTTTTTGCGGTGGCGGGATATGCAATATATAGTTCAGTCAAAAAGATAAAAGATAAAAAAGACCAATAAAAGGAGGAGATACATATGGGATTACGTTTGAAAATTGAAGGAAATGAATCCATTCATCTGCCAGAGACCAGCATTATAACGGTGCAATTTGGTGCGGATATCCCGCATGATAGCAATGCTCGGTCCACAGACCTTGGGTCTACGGTATTAATTAAAGGCAAGATTCTGGCGGCGGTAAATGGAGAAGCAGCAGATGATACTAGTAAGATCGCAAGATGGTCCTTAGTGCCGGCAGAAAATTCCGACTGTTACCGGAACGTACAGATTGATGTAATCAGTGCGTCCCAGGTGGTTCGTCAAATTACAGTACCCAATGCATTTGTCATTGATTATGAAGAGGATTTCACGGATGACACAGGTACCGGAACCTTCAAGCTTCTGATGAAACAGAAGAAGGACAAGATGGTTAACCTGAAATTTGAGGGGGGATTCAGCGGGGAGTAGGCGTTTGATTGAATCAACCAGTAGATACTGCAGAAATGGATGAGAGGAAAGGAAGGAGCTTATTATGGGATTTACATTAAAGATAGAAGGACCATCCACCATTGAGTTGGGTACCACGAGTGTTGTTGGAGTCAAATTCAGGACAGATATTCCACATGACAGTAATGCCCGTTCTACAGATATGGGGAGTACTGTTGAAATCACAGGGAAAATCTTGACAGCAGTCGATGGAGATACATTCGACAGCACAAGGCAGTTAGGCCTGTGGGCACTGGTACCAGCCGAAAAATCGGATTGTTACCGCAAGGTCACCATTGAGGTGATTGCCGCCTCCCAGGTAGTCCGCAAATATACATATCCCAATGCATTTGTAGTGGACTATAAGGAGGATTATGGTGACACAGAAGGCGTAGGAACCTTTACATTGATAATCAAACAGAAAAAAGACAAAATGGCGCAGGTTACTGTGGAAGGCGGATACAGCGTATAAATAACCGCAGGAGTTCCGCAAGAAGCTTCGCGGATCGTTATTAAAGGGTTGCCTGTTCTAATGGGCAACCCTCTTTCTATAGGGGGGGCTTAACCAGAATCATTTTGGGCGATAGAGGGTAAGAGTGAAAAATAAAGTGGATTTTTGGGCGCACTTATATAAGGGTTCATAAAACCCCTGATTTTGCGATTGTTTGACAATAGAATAAAGATTAGTTATCGTTGCGCTTCACTAACTTAGAACTATCGTAACCAAGACTTTCAAGATAGGCAAAAACATTGTTTTCATTCAGAACAACACGCTCTACATGGTTTTGAGGCTTCATCAATTCCTCATAGTCAGCAGGGGTAAAAGGTTTCTTTTCCGAGACCATATGGTAAATACAGACCATCATCATTCTTGCGATGGCAATGATTGCTTTCTTATGGCCACGACGCTTTTTGATTCGCCCATATTTGATTGCAAAATAAGGCTGCTTTTTGTTTTTGATTGCGGCAAGGGCACACTGTACCATCATCGGTTTCAAGTAAGCGCCTGCTTTGGCAATTCGGACAGATTTTTTCTTACCTGCGGATTCATTGTTGGAAGGAGAAAGTCCACACCAGGAACAGAGGTGTTTGGCATCATCAAAAATGTTCATGTCAACGCCTGTTTCTGCGAGAACAATGGTGGAACTTAACTCTGTCATGCCGGGCATGGTGCTGACAAATTCCACAAACTCATAATAAGGTTTGATACGGACATAGAGTTCCACTTCGGTCTGGGTAATCATACCGTCAAGATATTCCAGATGGCCAAGGGCCAGTTCCAGTTTTTTTGCCTGGTCTGTTTCAATGTTGCAGCCTCTGATTGCTTCGATGATTTCATCAGACTTGGCTTTGGCCCCTTTTTTTATCAGTTTTCGGACAGCCTTTTCGTCAATGGAATCAGCGGTATGCTCCAGCAGATAAGACATGATTTCGGTTGCTGTTTTGCCGAAAGGGTCAGAAAGCACGCTGGCAATGCCGACATTGGAAACGGTCATACAGTTCTGGATGCGGTTCTTCTCAGAGGATTTCATGCAGACCAGCTTAAAGCGGTATCTGGCAAGTTCCCGGAGCTGGCGGAAATCCTTGGGAGGGATAAAGGAACATCTGACAAGGTCAAATTTGTAGAGGTCGGCAATCCATTTTGAATCCTTTTTGTCCGTTTTCTTGCCTTTGATAGCTTTGACATATTTGGGATGTGTAAGGCAGACCTCTATGTCCTTTTCGAGATAATTAAAAATAGGAATCCAATACTTTCCTGTGGATTCCATACAAACGTGATAACAATTATTCTCGATAAGCCAGTTGTGAAACTTTTGAATATCCGAGTTGATGGTTGAAAAGGATTTTTGCCTGTATTCGGATACTCCGTCCCTGTTAGTGATTACGATGGTTGCAACGATAACATTTTTGTGGACGTCAAGCCCACAGCAGATGGGGTATTTTAACTTCATCATAAGTATCACCACCTTATAAAAAGGAATAGCAACAGTGACTGTCATCCTGTGACTGAATAAACATGGTTTATTACCAATGATAAGAGTCCGGGCTCAAAGTCCCACTTGTTTGTGCTTGAAAGGATGACGGCACATATAATGATACGGGGTCGGAATAAATTCGCCACTCCTCCTTCCGTGCTCTGTAGTGTATTGCTATTCCCTACAGGGATTATAAATCAAATAGTGGAGAGGTACAACATTTTTTCATAACTTGTTTGTGCCTTGAGCGAAGCGAAAGGAATGACAAAAATGATGAAAGATTATTACAAAATACTGGGTGTATCGGAACAGGCTACGGAGAAAGAAATAAAAGGTGCATACCGGAAACTGGCAAAACTTTATCATCCGGATGTAGTTAAGGATGATGCGGATCAGACACAGCGCATGTATGAAGTTCAGGAGGCATATCAGTGCCTTGGAGATGAGGAAAGCCGGAAGAAATATGACAAGGCCCGCATGGAGAGTCGTGCAGGTGGCTATCAGACGGGAAATAAACACTCGGAAAAGAATGAACAACGGGAGCAGAAGGGCAGACAGACGGCGCCTAATATGAGTCAGTTTGAATGTTTCTTCGGGTTTCAGCCAGGAAAAGGGATGGAGACATACCAGAATAAAAAAAGTACGGTCAGGAAGACGGATGGGCCAATGAAGCCGGAGGAAATGTTTGCAGCCTTTTTTGGCAGACAAAACCATAAAGGGGACGGACGTTAGTAGATGAAAACAAGAAAAAGTGTAAAAATAGCAGCAGATATTATCATCTTATTGTGCAGTGGAATCCTGTTATCTAGCATATATATGGGAAAGGTGGACAGAAGGTGGTTCTGGCCCTTTTTGTGTATCCTGCTTTTACTCATGGTCTGGAGCATCATGGATTTAAATAACCAGGTGAGGCAGAAACGTACGGGATATCAGGACAGCCATACGACCGATGATATAGCCATACGGCAATTGATTCTTTTGGATGAGCAGAACAAGCCAATAAAATCCTGGGACTTATCAGGGAAAATAGCAGTTGTAATTGGAAAAAGGAATGACGAGGAAGAGGTCGATGTGGATTTGGAGGATTGTGAATACAGCACGTTCATAGACCCGCAGCATGCGGCGCTGAATTTCTGTCAGAATTTTTGGTACATTGAAGATTTGGGTTCACAAAACGGTATACAGATAAAGAAGGTGGAGGATGGGGGATGTTATAAAGTACTGAACCGTCCCTGCAGAGTCATGCCTGGCGATATCATTTATATTGCCAACACCAGGCTTCTACTGACTTAAAGATGAAACCAGATGATTAAAGAGGGGAGAGAAGAACAGGATGAGTTTAGCAAGATGTCCGATAGGACATATGTATAATGCAAGGCGCTATGGAAAAGTTTGCCCCTACTGCAATATGAAGGTCCAGGAGGAGAGCGCAGCGACAAAGCCATTGGGATTTGAACCGCCCGTGGAACTGCTTCAAGAGGAAATACGGCCTGTATGCGGATGGCTTGTCTGCATTGAAGGGGCGCGGGTAGGTATGGACTATAAAATCCATGATGGAAAGAATTTTGTGGGCCGCGGAGATGAGATGGACATTCAGATTCTGGGTGACAATACAATCAACCGTAAAAACCATACCATCATTGTTTATGACGCGAAAAAAATGAATACCGTGATACTTCCGGGCGATGCGGCAGGACTGGCCTACTTAAACGAAGAGGCGGTTTACGTTCCTACAGAATTAAAGCCATATGACACAATCAGCCTGGGAAACAGTAGGTTTTTATTTGTGCCTCTGTGCGGAACAAACTTTAGTTGGGAAGATGTGAAATGATGGAAGCCGTAATGATTCAGACCGCAGCCACGGTGCTTTTGATCGCTGCAGCTGCAGTGCGGATTGCCCTGTCTGCACGGTATGAGGAACAGGAAGAAACGTCCGGGACAGGAATCTGCCAGACAAATGGACGGAAAGAAATACAGGCGGATATTGCGATGGCATTCACGAATGAAGCAGGGACCATGGCTGTTATGGCGGATGGAATCGGGAACGAAAACACGGGAAAGCTCTGCGCGCAGCTGGCAGCCGATACCGTTCTGGACCGTTATGAGCCCTATCATGTCCTGAATAATCCGGCATATTTTTTTAAAAGCACGTTTGCGGAAGCAAACAGAAGAATCCAGATGACCATTGGGGAACGCAGAGGCGGTGCAAGCCTTGCGGCAGCATTTATAGATAAAACTCATTTATACTATGCGGTGGCAGGCAATGTACGGATAGCCTTAAAGCGCGGCGAAGAACTGATCCCTTTGAGCCGGGGGCAGACAATGGATGTGCTGGCTGCAGAAGCGTTTGAGAACGGAAGCATATCCAGGAAGGAGGCCATCTGGTGCATGGATGAAAAAAGGGTATGGAATTATCTGGGCATGGACGGCTTCCGGGAGATAGAGTTATGCGGACAGCCGATACGCTTAAAAGTAAACGATACCGTCTTACTTGCCAGTAAAGGCATATTTGAGGAATTGTCATGGGGTGAGATGGAAGATATCCTGTTGAGCGGGGCGCCTGTTCAGGAGCAGGCGGAGGCGATGGTCCGGATGGCGGAAGGAAAATTAAACCCGGAAATGGATAACGGAAGCGTACTGCTTCTGAATATACAAACGGAGGCAGCAGATGAGAAGGATAAACTCTGAATTTAAGACCGCCAATATGTCGGAGGAAGGACATAAGCTTTCCAACAGAGATTATTTTGGATATGTGGAGATGGATGATTTTGCCTGCTACGTCCTGGCGGACAGCTTAGACGAGGAACCGGCTGTTAACAGTGCACATCTGGTGACAGAGAGTTTGATCCGAAGCTTTACAGAACGGCCTGCAATCGGAAAACGGAGGCTGAAAAGCTATCTGGAGCAGGCTCATAAAGAACTGATGAACCGGCATGGGGGAATGCATTTAAAGGCCTCTGTCGTTATGGCTGTCACCGACTATAAAAAAATCAGGTACTGCTATGCGGGAAACAGCCGGTTTTATCTCATACGGAATGCAAGGATTATGGAGCGGTCCATTGACCAGTCCTTGACCCAGAACTTATTGGAAGCTGAGAAACTTCCACTCGATCAGGCGGCAGCTCATGAAGCCCGGAATAATCTGTATTCCTACTTAGGAGATCGGGGAACTCCTCATATACAGATTTCCAAAAAGATAAAGCTGGAAAACGGCGATATCTTTACGGTTCTGTCACGAGGGGTATGGGAGCGGTGCAGCGATCAGGAGCTTCTGGAGTTTACGAATGAGGCGAAGGAGCCCCAGGAGATATTAGACCAGACAGAGGATCTGATATTAAAGGCCCAGGAAGAAGCCAATATTGATAACTATACCCTGGCAGTCACCTTTGTGAACAAGACCTATCAGTCGCCGAAGAAAAAATGGACTGTAAAAAAAGTTCTGATGATTACCATACCGGTATTTCTGATAATTGGCGGAATCAGTCTTGGCCTTTATCTACGCCACCGCAGTATACGAATAAAAAAGGAAAATCTGGCGCAGTACATGGAGAGCGGGGAAACTTACTTAAGATACGATAATTACCAAAAGGCATCCGAGGAATACGGGGAGGCGCTGAAGTTAGCAAAGAACTTAAAGAGGGAGGAAGATACCCAGGAAGCCGACCAGTATAAAAAGCTGGCCGAGCAGATTATCCTGGCGGATGAGGCCATGACATCCGGTGAATATCAGAAAGCACAGGGCTTGTACCTGACGGCCAGGGAGATGTCGGTAGAGGCTGGAAACGTTGGAAAGAGTTATATTGACAGCCAGTTAAAGCAGACAAAGGATTATATCGATGTATTTGATTTAATTGAACTGGGCGAGCAGAAGGAAGCGGTCGGCAATATGGAGGGTGCAGTTAAAACCTATAAAGAGGCCAGAGATAAGGCGGCATCCCTTTACTATGCAGCCGGGAAAGAGGAAGCTCTGAAAAAGCAGGCGGCAGCCGAGGAAAAATTAGAAAAAGCAGAGCAGCAGGAGAAAAACGCAAAAAAAGAAAATGAGGAATCCGCAGCGGCTGAGGCAGCAAAACAGCAGCAGGAGGAAGAGGCAAAGAAAGAACTGGAAAACCGGCAGAAGGCAAATGACCAGCAGAATGCCATAGAACTTGAAAATAAAGGAAATGAACTGCTGGCAGAAGGAAAGTATGAGAACGCCATTACATTTTATCAGACTGCCCAGGCTATTTATGTGCGTCTGGAACTGCCGGATCTGGCAGATGGCATTAACGGAAAGATTGCCGCGGCAAGATCCGGCATAGAGGCGGCACAACAGGCAGAGGAAGAAGCGCAGAGACTCGCCCGGGAACAGGAAAACACGGAAACAGAGACGAAGGAATACGGACCTGGGGCAGGTGTGCAATAAAAGGTAAAGCGAGGGATGAACATGAGCCGATATACATATACCCTGAACCGGGAGCAGAAAACAAAGGAGCATGGGACCTATAAACGGAAGGACCTGGAGAAAATGACCCTGTTTCATTTAAGGGAAATCTGCAGGAAGGAGCAGGTGGTGGTACCATCTGCCCAATCCAATGACAGAGAAGGTCTGATCCGTCTGATTATGCGGTTCCGGGGACAGAAAGAGTATCGGCATATCAATACAGCACGGGAAGGCGGCCTGGAGTGCCTGCAGGAATTCGTGCAGAAGAATAAAATAAACATTACGGATAAACAGCAGATTTGGATACCTGGTACGATCACATTGTATCAGGAAACCGGAATGAATGAATTAGACGGTTACAAGGTGCGGTCGGCTGACAGGCTTTATGAGGGGAATCTAATCCTGATTGATGAAGCGTTTCAGATTTACACCTGTTTTTATATACAAGAGGTAAAAGGGAGCTATTATCTTTTCAAAGGCAAAGACGTCCCTGTACAGCCGCTGGAAAAACATCAGTATTTTATCCTCTACCTTCCAAACGAAAGGGACTCGGAGTTTTTCTATGACTGTTACTATGGAAACCGGGTGTCTGCTCCCGGATATATAGAGGGTATCAAGATTCCGCTGCTGGATATACAGGAAAAAGAAATCGTAAAAGCAGAACTGCCGCTGGTCATTGACTTTGGAAGCTCCAATACCACCATGGGAATATGCCTTCCGGATGGAACATCGAAGATTGCATTGGACAAGGGACAAACCATGATTCCCAGTATGATTGGCGTAAAGGGAGTTTTGGAAGACAGGACAGAGTTCGTGTTTGGGTATGATGCGCTGGCACTGACCGGGGAAAATTACCAGGACGAAGATGTCACCGTGTTTTACGATATAAAACGCTGGATCAGCGATGCGGACCGGAAACAGAGTGTCACCCTGAAAAACGGGTATAAATATGAAATCGACAGAAAAGCGATGCTCAGGGCGTATCTGGACTATCTGATTGATCTGGCCCGCCAGCAGTTTAAATGTACATTTACCAGCATACAGCTTTTGGCGCCAATCCGTCAAAAGAAGAAGTTTGAGGAGCTTTTTACGCAGCTCCTTCCAGATTATCATGTCAACTGTGAACTGGATGAAGGTATGGCTGTGTTATTCAATCGTATTAACAACATGATAAACAACAATCAGTACGAAAGAGACCGGTGGTATCATGCGCTGATTATTGATTGTGGTGGAGGAACTACGGATTTGACCTCCGGATTGTTCCGTATCGACAATAACAGGGTCTCCTACATGATTGATCTGGAAACAAGGTATGAAAACGGGGATACAAACTTCGGGGGGAATAACCTGACCTACCGGATTCTGCAGATGTTGAAAATCAGGATTGCATTTGAAATGGGATACATACAACAGGAAAACATTCCCGGTCCGGAAAACAGGTTCCATTATGAGCAATTGGACAGTCTATACCGGCAGGCGGAACAATATATCCCTACGCGTTTCAGGGATTACCGGGAACGCAGCAGGGAACAATATTTCTTTGTAAAAAACAACTACTACTATCTGTTTGAGCTGGCAGAAATGATTAAAAAGCAATTTTTCCAGTCAAAGTTCCGTTATGAATTGTATGTAACCACAAATAAGGACACCAAGGAAGGAAAGATATACCTTGACAGATGGAAACTGTCAATCTGCGTGGAGGGCTGTTTTGACCGAATCCATGATTCCATCGAATTTCCTCTGTATCTGAATGAGATTGAGGAACTCCTGCGGCCCGATATCTACCAGTTGATGGAACGCTTCCTGGATGAGAAGTTCGAGCAGGGGGAACTACAGGAATACGAGATGATAAAGCTAACGGGACAGTCCTGTAAGTCCAGGCTGTTTACGGAAGCTTTGAAACAGTATGTCCCCGGGAAGCTGATCCAGAATACAAAACAGGACAGTGACGGGGCGGAATTAAAAATGTGCTGCCTGGAAGGTGCGTTGGCCTATTTCCTGAATTGCAAGCGTGGATACATGAATGTCAACCAAAGATACCAGGTGGGGACCCTGCCCTATGAGATAATGGCGCTCACGCATGAGAACAGGGAAAAGATACTGATTAAGAGTTTGGATCGGGAAGACCATATCGGATATATTTCCCGCTTCATGATAGGGAACCAGCTTGACCTGTATCTGAATAACGAGCGGGGGGAACGGTTAAAGACATATTATTTTGAATATGACACCTCCAAATTTGAAAGGACCACCCAGGAGGAGATTGACCGGTGCTATCAGGATACCGTTATCCAGGAGGAAACGGATATCATCCTGGAAGGGGAGATGAAGTTCTTCGTATGGGTTTCCAGGGAACGGTGGGGTTTTGTGGTTCTTCCTATCCTCAGGGAGGGAGAGCAGCTTTATAAAGGAGAAGAAACGTTCTTTGACTTTGAGGACGATACTTGGGAACTTAATTTCTTTGATGGAAAAAAATAGCCAGATGCTGACCAGAACGCAGGTGTGAAACAGGAAACCAGGAGGAAGGACTATGGACAGAAGTGAGGATATAAAAGAAATGATTCAGAGGGAAATCCGGTCCATCCCTGCTTTGGATGAGCGGGTTGCCTTTAAGGACATGATGGAGGGCGTATTTTTGTCCCTGTATGAAAAGAATAAAGAGATGTACCAGGCGCTGGAAAAGCGGGTCATGGATGACCTGGCATATGATATCAACCGTTACCGGATCTGCACCGGACTGGTGGAAAAGGAGTATCTGGATGTGTCCCATCATATGCTGACTGCGGTATGCGGGGAGGACCTGCATCCGGCTGTCCATTCGGTGGCGGAGCTTAGGGAAGAGATTGAAAAAAATGGGGAAGTATGCTTGTCCACGGTATTCCTGAAGGGGGATGCGCTGGAAATACAGGAGCTGTTAAAAAAAGACAGTGCATATCCTGGAATCTTAAAAGCGGATAAGGAGTATCCGGTTTCCGTGTGGCTTCAGCCCTGCGCCCGTTATTTAAAAAAGATGGAGAGGCTATATCACCTGTTTCTGAAAAACGGGCTCCCATGGCAGACTCTGAATGCCCCATATCTGTTTAAAATGATGGATTTGGTGATTCGTGAGCTGCCAAAAGAGATTCCGGATTCAGAAATGGCGGCGGGGCTGGGCGTGGATTTTGGAGAGTACGCCCCCATGTTCCGCTATGATATGGTGCCGCTTTGGAACGTATGGCATTTGACGCTGGAAAGTACAGGATTTCCTATTCCATGCGGAGATCATGAGGATTTTGAATACATAATGTCAATACGAGAATATGGAGAGCAAAATGTTTATCTTATGGAAGATAAAGCTGGAATCAGAAGTGTGCGGAAAAATGACAGCCGGCTTTTGGTAACCGGACAGCTTGGCAACAAACGTAAATGGGATGTGTATATGATTAAGGGCGGCGGGGATTACCGGATTGATAAGTATACATATCCGATTATGGAAAATATAAGAAAAGATGGCTTTGCAGAGAGGTTCCAGAAAAAACATGGACAGAGAGTTAAGACCAAAGGGGAACTGGAACGATTTATAAGAGGCTTTGGGCTGGATGGATATATTGAATACCAGGGATGCCAACTTGCAGATAAGAATGAGGGGCTAGAAGAAACATATTCTATGAATTTTTTCATTCACGATGAAATTCGGGAGCAAAAAGGCCGTAGGGTTCTTATCCTGCTTTTTAAGGCGACAGGGAATGAAAGATGGCTTGCGCATGATATGGCCAGTTTTATTGTTTCCGAGGTGCAGGAGCTTTATCCAGAGTACCGATGTGAGGGAAAAATTTTATGAATTATTTGTGGGAAGTATTTCTAAAAGCGAATGAACGGGGAATAAAAAGGGAGCAAATTTGCTTTTTAATTGCAGAAAGTTTCAGTGGTTACATGGAAATCTCTGATCATTTTCTTAACCAAAAAGAATTGCGGAAAGAACTTAAAATTGAAGTAAATCCATATTACCGATTCTATGGTATTTTTAAGGACTTATTCCATCCGGAAATGCAGGAATTTCCGGATTTACGAAAAAGTCTGGCGAACCTTATTTTTCATTTGCTTGCGGAAAATGACAGTATGTCAGGAATGACAAAAGAAGAATATTACAAGCAATTTTTATATCAAAATATAAGAGACGGCGCTTTTGGGCAGGATGCGGCAGAAACAATTGAATTGTTTAAAAGGGAAGAAAGGGAGCTTATTCTAAGTGGGCTTTTGCGTCAGTATCAGACAGGCAGTTCATTAGATATATTTAAGGATATGGCAGAAGAATTGCTCCCGGAACATATCATTTACCACAGTAATGAAAATTATTATGAGATTTTAGTTTATGTTGGAGTAAAAAAGGAAGAGCAGATCGTTGCAAAAGTAGAGCTTCTAGTGAAGCTGTTTGTGGATTTGCCCTATCATGTAGATGTGTATTACGAGCATCATTTTGGAATTATAGGGGTGGAAGAAACCATGAGGATAGATGAGATTGTATTATGTTAGGAGCGGGGATATGTTTTATTATGAAGTGCCTCAATTTGAAAAAAAGCGGCTGTTACGCACGGAAATGCTGGAACAGATTCGGGATTTTCCAAGAGATTATTTGGAAATACTATATGCCGGTTACAGTGATGGGATTTTGCATGGATGTACGCCCAGATGGAATGAACACAAGCTGGTAATTGAACCGGGGATTCTCCGATACCATGAACATCTGTATTTCATGAAAGAACCATTTCAGATGAGATGCGAGACGCAGGATAAGATTCGATACTTAAAAGTGAAGTTTCAGACACCGGTTAAGGAAAATGGAAGCCTTATAGGAAAGGCAAGAATCTATCTGAATAGCATAGCACCAGACCCTGCGGAGGAGATTGAATTGTGCCGTTTCCGTCTGCAGGAAGGGGCCAGGCTGCGGTATATATATGAAAATTTTGCAGATTGCATCACAGAATTTGATACGATCCATTTGGTTCATGTCCCGTGGGCTTCTCCCGAAAAGCCTTCCCTTCATCCAATCATTTTGAAGCAATTTGCGGTTGAAATATTGAAAAAGAGGGACAAAGATGCATTAGACAGCAGCTTTGCAATCAATATTCTTGCAAATAAAGGGATCATGACAGAGGATTCTGTCCGGATGTATATCAATACATGCATAGAGCATGGGGCAGGAAAGGGCAATGAAGGACTTTATGATGGATTAATGGAAATCTTGAAAACCAGAAGCAGTGATTCCCCTATTCAGAAAAGGATGGATGGAACGCAGAGACAGATAGTACTTTTGTAGGAGGAAAAATGGGAAGAAGTGCAATTCTTAAAATCGTAGTCAATCAGGAGGAGATGATGCTGCTGGAGACTACTATGAGATTGGAGAAAAAAGCTGGTCAGCATACAAAAGCGATTCTTTCAGGGCTTTTAGACCCGGAAAAAAAAGGACAGGAATATTGCATTGTCCCAGAAGCAGAAATTGAGATTTTTGACAAGGGGATGGAAGTGCTTTTGTTTTATGGAATTATCAGGACGGCAGAGATTGGGGTAGAAACAGCCTATTCTGATCCATTGAAACGAGTGGATTTGGAACTGGTATCCGGAACCTATCTGCTGGATAGAAAAAAACAGAACCGCGCTTTTCAGGACACCTCAATGAGTTATCAGACGGTGGCAGAAATCATTCTTAAAAATTATAAAGGGGCATCCCTCATAATGAAACAAGGGCTGGATTCCATTCCTATTGAACGTCTGATTATTCAGTACCAGGAAACGGATTGGATGTTTTTAAAACGGTTCATGTCAAGAATAAACCAGCCAATCATTCCAGATAATACTTCCGGGAAACCACAGATGTATGTCGGTATTGTCGGAAGGGAGGAAATTTGTGAAATCCCGGCGGAGGAAGAAAGCCAGGTACAGGAGTGTTATTATATCGAGCAGGGAGATGAAAATGGTCACCTAGAGTATACATGGACGACAGAAAAGGACGGATTATCTCCGAAAGGTGTAGGCGATGCTGTTATCTATAAGGACGTTACTTATTATATCAAGGAAGCAGAGATTTTAGTCGAGAATTCTGTAATCCGGCATACATATCGTTTTTGCCTGCAAAGCGGCTTTCGTGTTAAGGAAATGCATCATGCCTATATGACAGGACTGTCTTTGCCAGGTGCCATAGAGAAGGTATCTGGAGACCAGGTACAAGTCAAACTGGATATTGATGCCGTGGAAGGGCGAAGCTGTTGGTATACATATTCTACTTTTTATTCCACCTTCTACTGTATGCCGGAGATTGGAGACAGGGTTCACTTGTATATACCAGACATGAGGGAAGAACAGGCATTTGTGCTGAATTCAATCCGTAATAAAGTGAGCGGTGGGGAAACAGGGGCCGGCAGTTTTCGTGCGGGAGGTGCCGTGACTGCGTCAGAATCCCAAAAGGAAGAGACAGGTAAAGCGAGTGGAAATGGGACAAATGTTTTGTCTTGGTTAAATCAGCTGTCTGGAATGCCCTGCGGAACAGTAGTTGGAGTTGGGGTTGAAACATCTGAAACGGCGGAAGAAATGCAGAATCAGGATGCTGGCAGTATGCAAAGCTGCCGGGCAGGGACGGTAGCACAGGCATCTTACTCAGGCAATGGAACACAATCCCAGGCTCCGAAATTTGATTTCCAAAATCTGTATAATAACGAGGAAGTAAAGGTGCTATCAACCAGAGATAATAAAATGATTATCCTGGACGATAGGAACGGAAGCGTATCTATCCGTTACAGTGATGGGACTTTTATTACTTTAAAGGGAGATGGCATCCAGATTCATTCTGCTGGTTATTTACATCTTCGCGCAAGCGGGAATATCAGCTTGACAGCGGATGGATCTATGTCTATTAAGGCGGATGAGCAGATTATTCTGGGATGTAAAGAAAGCGAGTTTTTGCTGACTCCGGATGGGATTGCAATGAATGGGACAGATATAAAAATCAATGAATAAAGGGGGACCCATATGGTTACGACAGGTGCGGCCCCGACAGCCGCGGTTATAAAAGAGGAACTGAAAAACCATCCGGAAAAGGCGATGCAGATGGGGATAACAGGAGCAGCGCTTGGCGCGCTTTCATCTCCCCTGTCCAGTCTTGTACTGGCGGGGGTACAGAATAGAACAGCAATACAGCAGACAGCGCAAAGACAGTATTTCTCTAACATAGAAGCGGCAGTACGCATACAGAGAAGCTTGAATCAGATGGAGGATGCGAATGGAAATGAATAGGGCCATGCGGTTGTTCATAAAGAATGAGGTCGCTTCAGAGTCTGCAAAATGGATATACCAGGCAATGACTGTTCTTCAGACTGAAAACAAGAATAAAACGGTAAAGCATTTTTTAGATGAATTAGAAGAAGAAATATCGGATGTTCGGGCCTGTTATATTCAAATATCCCTTTTAAGGCACAGAATATTGCAAAAAAGACCTTTTTATCAGCTTCAAATCTTTGGCCCTGAATTTTATCTTGCTCCACCTCTGACCGAAAAAGAACTGCAGTGGGGCTGGATGTATGAACCTTATTATGAGTTTTGTGAAAACATAACGGTTTCCAGCCAAAAATATGTAATGCAGATCACAAATGAGGATTTAGCCCGCCTCTGCCTGTTGGAGCTGGAAGAAACGAAAGGAATCGTCTGGCGTATGTTTCAGGAATCACTTGCTGATATCTTAACACGGGAAGCATTCCGAAGGGCAGCTTCCCAAAGGGAAATTTCAATTCAATTAAGCGATTATATGGGGAAGTATGAACCGCTGCTGGTTCTGAACAGACAGACAAATGAAACGGGGGAGTGGCTCAATGGAATATTTCAAAATCGGGCAGGAGAAAACATATAGAAATATACTGCGCCCTTTATTACCAACAATGTCTCAGATCTGGGGAGAGGAAAAACCGCTACTGGTGCATGGAAAAGCAGAAAAATCGGAGGAGGATATCCGTTTTTTGCCTTTTTATCAGGCAAATGTTTTGTCCGGAGCATTCCTGATTTCAAAGAAAATGGGAGATATCTGGAAAAAATATCAGTACGGAGGTAGATACCGTCCTTGTGTATTTGGGCACGTGGAGACCAGAAATTTAGAAACATATTATCTTATGTATCCCAGACTTTTAAATGTACTGCATAAGGATACGGTATATTTAAAAGATGGGGAGATTGAACAAATATGCCTTTGCAGGGAGCTTGTGGAAATACATAGGGTTTTTGGAATAAAAGGAAAGCATCGGACGGATATTGTGGTAGCGGGTGATGTGCTTGAAGAAATGCTTAAGGAGGAAATTGTGGGATTTCAGGCAGTCCCTGTCAGTGTGAAGGAGGGAACACCTTGGCAAAAAAATATGTAGTGGAGAATGCAGCCTTAAACTGCCAGTATGGAGAGGAAAGCTGGCTGATTGTGCCAGGAGACCGGCATATAGAAATCAGTGGCAGGTTGATGGCGAATGAGACAGATTACAAAAAGGTATGCCTGGGTTGTGGGGGCTTCGGAGCGTGCCATAGTCCCCATGTTGCACAAGGGGTAACACAGAGCTTTCATGATGTACTTCTTGGAGGTGACGGACTGACGAATCTTCACCAGCTTCCGGATATTGGCTTTTCTTTTCCATGCCAATATCAGCCAGGTCCCCAGTGGATGGAAACAAAAGAGGATGTTTACGTTGCGGGTTACCGGGCGTTAATGGAGGATAGCTGGACATTCTGCCTTTATGGACTTGGGATTATTACGCTTTTCAATTCCGGGCAGGGGGAAAATACCTCGGAAACACTGCAAGATGGTTTGAAACAGTTGGAAAAGGTTGTTGATACATATATGCAGGCAAATGGAATTCCCCAAAAACATAAAAACGATTTGATAAACAGCATAGTGCTCTGGAATGGCTATGAGTCCATTCCATGGGATACAAAGGTCAGTCAGGAATTATGGGATTTTGGTATCTATATGGAAAAAAATTACCCATCCCTTTCCAATTTTTTTGAGCGGGGGATTTATCTGTTTGATGAACAGACAGGGACAAATATAGATATCAGCTATATGGCAGGACTTAACGTGGCAATGAACCAATCGTCTAATAATTGCTGGAGCCTTCTGCATCCTGCAATACTGGAGGATGAAGCAGCTTATAATGGCTATCTGGAAGCCAGCCGCCAGGAGTCCTCAGAGAATGCTCTGGAAGCAATGAAAAAATTTATGGACTTCTATGAAAGCCCGGATTATAGCGGGAACAGCCGGTATTCCGATTACTTAGAGATGTCGGAGGATTCCAGGGCTGTTTATGAACAGATGCATGAGCAGGGATATTCTTTGGATGGGAGCTACTATGAACCGGGCGTCCCGCTGGATTACTATGGGGATCCGGATGAGATTATGGCAAAGATGGATCAATTGTCAAACTGGGATAAATGGAGCCAGGAGGAAAAGGATCTTCTGATCCTTCAGAGAACCCTGTCCCCCTATGTGGGAGACGAAGGAGCGGACGCCTTTATCAAGAAGGTGTGTGAAAGCGCCGGGAAGGAGAGAACATCATGGCGGCAATCGAACAGGGGCAATTAAGGATATCTGGAATTCCTTGTGATAGTCCTCCATTCCGGCTGCAGATCAGCCAGGGATTTAACCGGCATGGACGTATGACAGCGGGGCTATGGATTCCAGAGGAAACACGGAAGGAGCTTCATCTGAATATGCAGGTCATCCTGGAACTGGACGGCGGCGGGCCGGTTTTCTGCGGGGTGGTGGAAAGAGCCACAGCCGGAAAGGAGAAAGGGCAGGACTGTGTGTACCTAGAGGCAAGGACTGGGAGCTGCCTGCTGGATCGGAAAAAGAGGAAGCGTTCTTTCCAGAGGCAGGGACGGAGCTATAAGGAGCTGGCTGGGGAGGTTGCGGCCCCGTACCAGGGATACCCTGTGTGGAAAACCGGGGCGGGAGGGGAAAAGGAGTGCGGTTTCCTGCTCCAGTATGAGGAAACAGACTGGGAATTCCTCCGCAGGGCGTTATCCGCAGGCGGGAACGGGCTCCTGCCGGAATCCCGTTTTCCCGGAAACGGGTTCTATATCGGCCTGCCGGACAGCCAGTGCGAGGTGGAAATACAATCAGACCATTACAGTATAAGGAGCCATCCTCCCGGAAGTGTCCTGGAGGATGGGATGATATGCACAGGTCCGGAGTATGTGTTGAAGGACTGCGGTGAAATGCTGTATCCCGGAGACCGTGTCATCTTCCGTGGGCAGAGACTGGCAGTGTCCGGAAAGGAAAGCCGCCTGGAGGGAGGGGAAGTGAAAACTACTTACATTCTGCGCGGCGAGGACGGTTTCCGGACGGAAGCGATATATAACTATAGGCTGATTGGGGCATCCGTTGCCGGGACGGTGTTGGAAAGCGGCCCGGAGAAATCCCGGCTGAGCCTCAGTACCGATGCAGAGGGAGAACCTGAGGACAGCTGGCATAGCCGTCCCATATTTTACAGCGGAGGAGGGGCCGGTTACAGCGGGCGGCCGGAAAACGGAGATACGCTGTATCTGTATTTCCCCACGGAACATGAGGAAGACCGTTCTGTTATCGGTGGAGGAGGAGCGGGCTATGAAACGCTTCGGGCAGTGACGCAGCAGGTCATGGAGGACACGGCCGCAGAGGAAGAAGAGGCGGAGAAGAACCAGCCGCTCCCGCTGGGAGTGAAAACCCAGGGAAGTGCCGCCGGGGAAAAGACAGGGGGCTCCGCAGCACAAGCCCCTGAGGCGGGGAGAACCCAAAAAGCGGACGCTTCCAATATGACAGGCTATAAGAACTGGAGTACGCCTGGAAAGCAGGGGGTATCGCTGAACACGGCCGGAGTCCGCCTGCAGACGGGAAAAGGAAGTGCGATTGGGATGGGGAAAGGCGGGATGAGCCTGAACAGCCGTGGGGATGCCATCCTTGCAGGGAGAAACGGGATAGAGGTAAAGATGCTGTCCGGGAAACAGGTCAGCCTGAAAGCGGAGGAATATATCTTTATCCAGTGCGGTATGAGCGCCGTGGCGCTCCTGCCGGAAGAGATCCATCTGAAAGGGACCCGGGTACAGCTGGACAGCCTGTTGAATGGAAAAGGGGAAACGGTATTTAGCGATGATGCGATTGAAACCCTGAAAGAGATGTATTACAATGAGAAATGGGGAAGCCCGCTGCAGCTGTTCATGCCGGACGGTACGGTAATCGGCCGTGTCAAGGGTCTGGAGGGGAATGCGGCCCTGCGTAAATATTTTGAGGAAAACGTCCTTGGGACGGAAGGGTATGTGAATTACCTGGACAGCGAGCTGCTGGAGCCGTACTACGAGGATGGAACCCTGGATCCAAACAGCCGCGAGAGCTATGAAAACAGCCTGTATCTGAAGTGGCTGTCCGCCACCTATGGGAAGACCAGGATGGAAAAGGCGGGGGACTGGCTGATGACGAAGGAAGGGAGGCATGCGTCCCTTGACGTGATAGGGGTATTCCTGGAGCCGGCAGACGTGTTGAACGCAGTCCTTTATCTGACGGAAGGGGAGCTGGGGGACGCTGCGCTGTCCGGAATCAGCATGGTCCCAATGCTGGGTGATTTGTTTGGAAAAGGAGGGAAAGGAACCAAATACCTGATGAAAGCGGCGGATGTGACGAAGCTGAACCGGAGCAAGAAGGTCGTGAAAGTTCTGGACAGCATCGACATCTTCGTTAAGGCACGTAAGGCCGATATGGGAGAGCTGCAGAAATGGATCCGGAAAAGCCTTGATAACCTGGCAAACGGAGGGGACGAGGTTGTGGAACTGGTGACGCCGGACGGACTCAGGATACGAATCAATGGAGATCTGAGGGCCAATATCAACCTGATGGATGAGACAGGGGATATGGTGCAGGATACGGTCAGGTTGGGGAATAAGGTTGATGATAGTGGAAACGTTTTGAAGGCGGAAAGTGGAGCAAAAAAATCATTACTAACTGATTCTTTAAAACCAAGGTACGGCCCAAGACGAATATCTGATGAGTTATACAATAAATTAAGAAAAAAAACACCTACAAGTACAGTGCGAAAGCAAGTTAATAAAGGAATTGCATTACCTATGAATGATCCAGCTCTTCCAGGAAAAACGATTACTAAGCCATTACAAGCCGATCATATTGTTTCTATGGATAAAATTACAAGAATGGAGGGGTTTGATAAGTTGACATTTGAACAACAACTTGAAATATTAAATAATCCAGAGAATTTTGTAGGATTAAGTGAAGCTGCAAATACATCTAAAGGAAATAAGTCTTATGCTGAATGGACTCATTATAAAAAAGGGAGCAATGAAGAAATTGAGATTAGCAAATCATTTAGGGATGAGATGATAAAAAAGGAGCAAACATTAGAGATTGAAATTCAAAAACAAATTGATGAGCTAGTAATAAAGAATGCTGGAGGATTATAATATATGAATGATAAAACTAAATTTTTAGAAGATTATTGTTTAGAAATAAATGCAAACGTTTATATTTTTCAGCCTTGCGAGATAAAAAAAATACCTTTGGGTATAATTCCTCAATGTTGGTATGATATTTTAAGCAGAGAAGACGTTGATAAAAGAGTACAGGGTATTTTAGAAACATGGAAAAAATATCTATCTAGTGAGTTATATAATACAATTAATTATTTGGAAGAAAACCTATTGGATATTGAATTGTTTAAAATAAACGATAAGTATTATCTGCTCTATTCAATAAAGACAGAGGCGGGGGAAATACAATATTATGAGGGAGGCAACCCATTAGATTCAATCGCCGAAACTGAACTGGAAAGTGTATGGAACAAGATACCAGAATCTATTCGCATCTTTTATGAAAATATTCATAATGGGTTTTATGATTATGCTAGTAAGGCAATGGGAATTATATGTACAAAGCATATAACAAATTTTGGAGAAGTTGAGTGGGGGATTATTAATGAACTAGAAGAATCTTTGCAGATTGATTTAAAAAGTACATTTGGTTTTTTTAATAATGGGATGGGAGGATATTTGGCCATAGATATAATAAATTGTGACATTAATAGTGCAACATTATGGTTCTCAGATGATCAGCCAGAGTATAATCTTAATTTCTGGGATGTTGTTGATGAGTGGACGAAAATAGGATTACAAGACATATAGTGAATTTGTGAAATCCACTCTGACGGATTCCGTACAGGCTATAGTAATATAGGTAAATATATCAATTACCTGGACAACTAGCACCACGGACGCCAATGGCGGTGTCATCACATACCGTTACAACAGCCAGGGAAAATGGAATCAATGGACTGCAGCAGGAAATCCGTACCGCCAGGAGCCAACGGGCAGACCGGGCGGCCAAGGTGTACACGTATGATGCCAGAGGCAGGATTACCGGAATCCAGGACGGAAACCAGAATCAGACAGGCTACCATATGGACCCCTGGGGACGGGTACATCAGATTGAGACGGCAGAGGGAGGAAAGGAGAACTTTGCCTATGATTATGCCGGCCATATTACCAGTACCACGGATGCCAACGGCGGCGTCATTACCTACCGGTATAACAGCCAGGGTAAGGTCTGCGAGATTATAGACCAGGAGGGGAACAGCGAGATGTTCCGTTATGACCGGGAAGGGCGTATGGTATTCCATGTAGACCGGAACGGGAAACAGGTCCGTACCACTTACAATGTGGATGGGAACCCGGTACTGGAACGCGCCTGCGATTATCTGGGAGAAAATGAAGTGACCCGCTCCTGGGAATATGACGACATCGGGAATGTAAAGAAAGCGGTAGCGGGAGGTTTCTGCTATACATATGAATATCGGCCGGACGGGAAACTGATTAAGAAATTGCTGTATAAAATATCTGGTGCTTAGCAATCATCAAATATACTCAGTTGTAAGGAAATCTTGGCTTTGAGGGATTACCGCCAGGATTCTCCTGAAGAGAGCCCATCAAGGATAAAGAAGTTCCTATATAATACCAAGAACCAGAAGACTGAGATAAGGCTAGGGGATGGTCAAGTACAGACGAACAGTTATGATGCGGAGAATCTGCGCTGCGAGATGAGGGAGAATGAGAAGCTGATTCTTATGAGTATCATTATAATAAGCAGGGGATTTTAAAAGAGAAATGTTCCAGCGGAAAGCGGCTGATTTCCTATGAATATGATAATGCCGGGCAGATGATTCGGATGACGAACCCGGAAGGGATTACAGTCACCTATGAGTATGACTCTCTTGGGAGGAAGAGCCGAATTTATAATAGAAGTGGTATGGAAGTGCGTTATGAGTATGACTGTCTGGACCGTTTGGAACAGATAACATACGGAAATGGCATTGTGACCCGCTATCAGTATGATGACAGCGGGA